>Ga0209550_10000344_pt1 | contig 42233 bp, 52 predicted proteins | sample LauGreSuBDMM15SN_2_FD_187567 | JGI IMG/M metagenome (GOLD analysis project Ga0209550, IMG submission 187567) | Freshwater lake microbial communities from Lake Michigan, USA - Su13.BD.MM15.SN (SPAdes) (version 5) | ecosystem: Environmental > Aquatic > Freshwater > Lake | place: Lake Michigan...
TGATTAGATATCTTGGAGAACAAGGGCTTAAAAAGACAGGATAAGTAAAAATGGTAGACGGAGCAATAGCTATTTCATCTGGAATGGATTTCACCTTTCTTTCTTTATAATCGAAGCAAACCATGTTGGTTTTTAACAACGCAGCGATGATTACTTTATCATTTTGTACTTTTTCAATTTTGTAATAACAATCAAACGCAACTCGATTGATGTTGTCAATGGAAATCGATACGGTAATTACATCCCCATGGAATAGTTCTGCAAAATATTCAATCGCTGCTTCTGCCACAACAAGGCCGTATGGTCCAAAATTAATTTCACTATAGCCCATGGTATTTAAAAACCGCATGCGACTTTCCTGAGCAAAAATAAGGTAGCGCTCATTTCCAACGTGGCCACCATAGTTTATGTCCCCAATTTGAATCTTGATATCTGTCTCGAATACATACGGGGAGGGTGACAGCAATTTCTTTTCGCGCATCGTAAAATTGTTTAAGCGTGATTATTTAAAGCTTTTGCTTTGACTATCTGGTTTATTGGTGAAGTTCTGGTGAGAACTTGCACTATCTAATGTTATTACTTTTTTAGGCAGTTGATAGGGCTTTTCAGGAAGGGAAGCTTTTATTTTGGCATTATTCAAGCTATTGACAAAAGCATTTCGAATATTTGGATTAAATGCAGTTGTTGAAATCGTTAAAATAACGATAATAATGGCTGCATATTTTAGCCATTGTAAATTTGATGTTCGCCCAATTTTGAATGGTTGGTTTTTAGGAGGATTTAATTTAGCTGAAATACTTTCCCAAGAATCTCCTGGTGGGGGAATTTCAATATTGTATAACAGAGCATCTGAAGTTTGTATGTTTTTTTCAATGTTATCCCAAACATCATCAGGTGGAGTTGCCCCAAAGGCATCCAATTTTTGCTTCAATATTTCATTTGTTCTACTCTCCATAGCGATGATCTTTTATCTTTTCCTGAAGCCAGATTTTAGCCCTTGCGTACTGAGATTTACTCGTACCCTCATTGATATTTAAAATCTCCCCAATTTCTTTGTGCGTATACCCTTCAATAGCATAAAGGTTAAACACTGTTCTGTAACCGTTTGGCAACGATTGAATGATTGCCATCAACTCTTTTGCCTCAAGTTTGTCTAAACCATTTGCCGCTTCATCCTCTTTTTTCTCTTCAGTTATTTCATTAAAAGCAGTTAGGTTATTTTTCTTGCGAAAATGCTCAATTGCAGTGTTAACAACTATTCTTCTTATCCAACCTTCAAAAGAACCAGTTGCTTTGAAGCGACTGATATTTTTAAAAATTTTAATAAAACTATCTTGTAAAATGTCTTTAGCATCATCCTCATTTCCCGCATACCGCAGACAAACACCGTACATTTTGGGTGAAAATTTTTCATATAATGCTTTCTGCATTCTTGGGTTCCCCAATATACAGCCTTCTATTATGTAGCTATCAGGCTCAAAAAGGTTGCTTTCCATGTTGCTTTTAATAATTTTTTTTATTTACATTCTCTTTCAGTAAGAAATCAATCATTTTGGAAACTGCTTTTTTTCTATGACTGATTTGGTTTTTGATGCCTGGATTCAGTTCTGCAAAGGTGTTGTTGTATCCATTTGGTATGAACAATGGATCATATCCAAAACCATGAGAACCTTGCATATTTTTTGCAATCTCACCTTGGCAGGTGCCTTCAAAAAAGTAGTTTTGGCCATTGATAATCAAAGAAATAACTGTTTTAAATTGAGCACGTCGATTGGGCTCATTTTCTAGGAGGGATAAAAGTTTTTTATTGTTCGCAGCATCATCCCCATGAACGCCAGAAAATCGGGCCGATTGAACCCCAGGAGCCCCTTCTAGCACATCTACCTCCAATCCACTGTCCTCTGCAAAACAATCCATTCCTGTCATTTTATGAATGGTTAAAGACTTTTCATGGGCGTTTAGTGCGAATGTGTTGTGTGGTTCTGGAATGTCTATAAAAATGCCAGCTTCTTTCAACGTAATTACCTCAAATTCAAGATTCAGCATCTGTTTAATTTCTGAAACTTTGTTTAAGTTGTTGGAAGCAAAAATTATTTTATTCATACTATAAAAAGAGTTTTTGTAATCCCTGCCAAAGCGTTAATTTGGTTGATTTATTTTCTTCAATCTCATCCAATGTTGGCGCATAAAGATATTTCTTGTTCTCAAAAGCTTGGATTTGAAAAGGAGGGAAATTCATCGGAAGTTCAATGTCTGAAGGATCAAGTCCAAACAAGATTATTTTATTCGGTGAATATTTAGAGACCAGTGTTTTATAAGGACCAAAATTTTCATCTAAATTGGTGATCAAATGAACTTCTTTTAACTCCAACTTCAACGCTTTAAGAATTGCAGTTAAAAACAAAATCTGTTTCTCGTTCAAATTAGTTGAAGCAGATTTAGCAATAATCAACACATCTTTAGGCATAGTTCCTTTCTCTTCAGTATCTTTTTCAAGATATGTTTTGTCTTCAATTAGAACATCCTTGTAGAGTGAAGTTATCAGAGAATATGGCAGTAGTTCGATATTATTTTTGTTCATTGAATTAATCGTCATTGTCTTACGGGCTATTTTTTCGTTTCTTTGCTGAAAATTATTGATATGTATAACATTCAAAACATAAAGGTAACAAAAGCAGAGCCTTCGCGTATATCCTCTGTTGATTTTAAGCACCTACCTTTTGGAAAGTATTTCTCTGACCACATGTTGGTTGCAGATTATGCGGATGGGAAATGGCAAGAACCTGAAATCATTCCTTATGGTCCAATTTGTTTTGATCCATCTTTGGCTGCTATTCATTATGGGCAATCAATATTTGAAGGTATAAAAGCTTTTCGAATGGAAGATGGGCGTGCTGCTATTTTCAGGCCTCAAGAGAATCATTTGAGGTTTAACAAATCAGCTTTTAGGATGGAAATGCCATCCGTGCCAGAAGAAATTTTTATTGGAGGAATGAAAAAGTTATTAGAGGTAGATCAGCAGTGGATTCCAAAGGATTACGATCATGCCATGTATATCAGGCCATTTTTATTCGCAACCGATCATGCCCTGGGCGTAGCTCCTTCATCCACCTATAAATTCATGATTATATGCAGTCCTGTTGGCCCATATTATGCTGCACCTATGAAAATTTCTGTTGAAGAAAAATTTGTAAGGGCTGTACCTGGAGGGGTAGGTTATGCAAAAACAGCTGGAAACTATGCTGCTGCCTTGCATCCAACTGTAGTTGCAAAGCAAAAGGGGTATGATCAGGTATTGTGGACAGATGCATTTGAGCATAAATATGTGCAGGAATGTGGAACTATGAATGTTTTTTTTATTTTGGGAGATAAGGCTATAACGCCGGATTTATCAAGTGGAACAATCCTTGAGGGGATTACCCGTGACAGTGTTATCAAGGTTTTAACAGATATGGGTAAAGAGGTTGAAGAGCGTGCTATTTCTGTTGATGAGTTGGTGGAAGCATATAAAGTGGGGATCTTAACCGAAGCATTTGGTGCTGGAACAGCTGCAACGATTTCTAAAATAGAGCAGTTGGGTTACAAGGATTTTGTAATGACATTTGATCCAGCAAATATGCCGATGGCCGATAAAATTAAAAATATCCTCATTGAAATTAAAGAAGGATTGGTAGAGGATACGCGGAAATGGATGCTTTACATTGACTAAAAAAATAAATAAATAGGGATGGAAAATTTTTTTTCAGCTCCTCTTTGGATTTTGGAAATTTCCCCATACCTTTGCCGTCCCGTTAAAAAAAGGGTAGAATGCCTACAATTCAACAACTAGTAAGAAAAGGAAGAGAAATCATCAAGTCTAAGAGTAAATCAAGGGCTTTAGATGCATGTCCACAGCGCCGCGGGGTGTGTACACGTGTATACACAACCACTCCGAAAAAGCCAAATTCAGCACTAAGAAAAGTTGCGAAAGTTCGTTTAACCAATAAGATTGAGGTGATAGCATACATCCCAGGAGAAGGTCATAATCTTCAGGAGCACTCTATTGTTTTGATTAGAGGTGGCCGTGTTAAAGATTTGCCAGGTGTGCGTTATCACATCGTAAGGGGAAGTCTTGATACTGCTGGTGTTAAAGATCGGAAGCAAAGTCGTTCTAAATATGGTACCAAGCGTGTTAAAGCTGGTGCAAAAAAATAAGTATAACTTAGAAACTTACTATAAATGAGGAAAGCAAGAGCCAAAAAATTACCGTTAGCACCAGATCCAAAGTTCAATGATACTTTGGTAACACGTTTCATTAACAATGTTATGTGGCAAGGAAAGAAAGATGCAGCATTGATTATTTTTTATGATGCACTTGACAAGGTAGCTAAAATGACCAGTGAAGATGGTTATGAAACTTGGAGAAGAGCATTGTCAAATGTAACCCCAGCTGTTGAAGTAAGAAGCCGTCGTATCGGTGGAGCTACTTTTCAGATTCCTGCTGAGGTTCGTGCGGACAGAAAAATTTCTTTAAGTATCAAGTGGCTAGTACGTTTTGCAAGAGAGCGCAATGGCAGAAGCATGGCTGATAAGTTGGCTAATGAAATTGTAGCTGCAAGCAAAGGTGAAGGTGGAGCATACAAAAAGAAAGAAGATACGCATCGTATGGCTGAAGCTAACAAGGCTTTCGCTCACTTCCGTGTTTAACATTTTACTATAAATATATTATGAGGGTAGTCGCTTGACTGCCCTTTTTTTATTTTTATTATCGAGATGTCATTTTCTTAAAAAATATTTTAGGGTGCTTTTTATTTCCTAACTTTGCACCCGCAAAAGGGAGGCTATTTTAGAAGAGGTAAATTCTTAATTCCATCTTTATAAAGTAGTATCCTTTTACCAGGAATAAAATAAACAAAACAATTAAATCAGTCATGGCAGACTTAAAGTTTCAACGGAATTTCGGTATTGCTGCACACATTGATGCGGGCAAAACAACAACTACTGAGCGTATCCTACGCTATACAGGGATGATTCATAAAATTGGTGAGGTACATGATGGTGCTGCAACAACCGATTGGATGGAGCAAGAAAAAGAACGTGGTATCACTATTACATCTGCTGCAGTTAGTTGTCAGTGGAATTTCCCTACTGTACTTGGTAAAGTAGGTCCAGGCACAAAGAATTATTATTTCAATATCATTGACACTCCTGGTCACGTTGACTTTACTGTTGAGGTAGAGCGTTCTATGCGTGTATTAGACGGTCTTATCGCCTTGTTTTCAGCAGTAGATGGTGTAGAGCCACAAAGTGAGACTGTTTGGCGTCAAGCAAATAGGTACAAGGTGCCTCGTATAGGTTTTGTTAACAAGATGGATAGAAGTGGTGCAGATTTTTTAATGGTTGTACGTCAGGTTAAGGAAATGCTTGGAGCAAAAGCTGTTCCATTGCAGTTGCCAATTGGCGCAGAAGATAACTTCACAGGGGTTGTAGATCTTATCAAGATGAAGGGCATTTTCTGGCACATGGAAACAGAGGGAATGACGTATGATGAAGTTCCAGTTCCGGATGATATGTTAGAAGAAGCGAATGAGTGGAGAGCGAATTTGATTGAAGCAGTGGCTGAGTATGATGATAAATTGTTAGAAAAGTTTTTTGAAGATCCTAATTCAATTACTGAAGATGAGGTTCATGAAGCGATTAGAAAAGCTACAATAGATTTAAGTATCGTTCCAATGATGTGTGGATCATCATTCAAAAATAAGGGTGTTCAAACTGCTTTGGATGCAGTTTGCCGTTATTTACCATCTCCAATTGATCTTGATGCTGTAGAAGGCATTAACCCAGATACTGGAGACATTGTTACCCGTAAGCCTGATGCAAAGGAACCATTTGCAGCCTTGGCTTTTAAAATCATGACAGATCCTTTTGTTGGTCGTTTAGCCTTCTTCCGTGTATATTCTGGTCATCTTGATGCCGGTTCTTATGTATTAAACGTTCGAAGTGGTAAAAAGGAAAGGATTAGTCGCATCATGAAGATGTTTGCAAATAAGCAAAACCCAATCGATTCCATTGAGGCAGGTGACATTGGCGCAGCTGTAGGATTCAAAGAAATCAAAACTGGAGATACACTTTGTCATGAAGATCATCCGATTGTTCTTGAAAATATGTTTATTCCTGAGCCTGTAATTTCTGTGGCAGTTGAGCCAAAAACGCAGGTCGACGTTGATAAAATGGGTATGGCTATTGCTAAGTTGGTAGAAGAAGATCCAACATTAAGGGTTAGGACCGATGAAGAGACAGGCCAAACAATTTTGAGTGGTATGGGTGAGCTTCATCTTGAAATTATCGTTGATCGTATGAGACGTGAGTTTAAGGTTGAAGTTAACCAAGGTGCACCTCAGGTTGCTTACAAAGAAGCCTTCCAAGCTACTATTCAACACAGGGAGACCTTGAAAAAACAAACCGGTGGTCGTGGTAAATTTGCTGACATCGTTTTTGAATTCGGTCCTGCTGATGAAGAATGGTTGAAGGAAAATCCAGGAAAGCATATGCAATTTGTCAATGATATTTTTGGAGGATCAATTCCACGAGAATTTATCCCAGCTATTCAAAAAGGTTTTGAGCAGTCAATGACCACGGGTGTTCTTGCAAACTATCCAGTAGAGAGCATGAAAGTAAGGTTATTTGATGGTAGCTACCATCAGGTTGACTCTGATTCTATGTCATTTGAACTTTGTGCTAAAGGTGGATTCCGTGAAGCAGCAAGAAAGGCAAAGCCAGTTTTGTTAGAACCAATTATGAGGATTGAAGTTATCACTCCAGAGCAATACATGGGTGATGTAACAGGGGATCTTAACAGACGACGAGGAATGTTGGAAGGCATGGACACAAGGGCAGGAGCGCAGGTTATTAAGGCCAAGGTTCCATTGAGTGAAATGTTTGGATACGTAACCCAACTTCGTTCACTGTCATCCGGAAGGGCTTCTTCTACAATGGAATTCTCTCATTACAATCCTGCTCCAAATGGAATTGCCGAAGAGGTGATTACAAGAATTAAAGGAAAAGCAAAAGACTAATATACGTCTACAATTGACCTAAAAAGCCCTGAATTTTCAGGGCTTTTTAGTTTTTTCTATAAAATTGTGAAAAAACAATTAAAAATCTTTTGCAAGAACAAAACTAATCCTTACTTTCGCATCCCCGTTTAAAAAATGGGATAAACATTATGTCGCAGCGTATCAGAATAAAACTTCAATCTTACGACCACAATTTGGTTGACAAATCAGCGGAGAAAATCGTGAAGACGGTTCGTAGTACAGGGGCAGTAATAACTGGTCCAATTCCTTTGCCTACGCAAAAAAGAATCTTCACTGTATTGAAATCGCCACACGTTAACAAGAAAGCACGTGAGCAGTTCCAATTGTGTACGCACAAGAGGTTGTTAGATATTTATACATCATCATCACGTACAGTAGATGCACTTAGTAAATTAGATTTACCTAGTGGTGTAGATGTTGAGATTAAGGCCTGACGAGGTGGGACTATCAACTAAATAAGTTGTGGTCTCAAAACGTAAGCATTTCATCTCCAAATTGATTGCCGTTGGCATGAAAAAAAGGAGCGCTGAATTTTTAATTTTTTCTCTCATATGAGAGCTGAAATATAAACAAGCCCTTCGAGGTTTGTTTACCATCGGTACTTCTGATTGCAACAAGGGTTGTTTAAAAAGGAAAAGGTCGATGGCAAACTGGGATTGAAGCGGGGTCAAACCTCACTGTCCATTTAACCGAGAGGGTATAAAAAAAGAACAATGAAAGGTATTATCGGAAAGAAAATTGGAATGACCAGCGTCTTCGGACCTGACGGAAAGCAGACTTCCTGCACCGTAATTGAGGCTGGCCCATGTGTTGTAACACAGGTTAAGTCTACAGACAACGATGGCTACACTGCCATTCAGTTGGGTTATGGCGAAAAGCCAGAAAGAAAAGCAAATGAATCTGAAAAAGGTCATTTTGCAAAAGCAGCAGCTTCTCCAAAAAATTATTTAAAAGAATTCAGGAATTATTCACTTAACAAAAACTTGGGTGAAACAATTACATGTGAGATTTTCGCCGAAGGTGAAAGTGTTGATGTGGTTGGAACTACAAAAGGCAAGGGATTCCAAGGTGTTGTAAAACGTCATGGTTTTGCTGGTGTGGGTCAACAGTCGCATGGTCAACATGACCGTCAGCGTGCTCCAGGTTCAATTGGTAATTCATCTGATGCATCTAGGGTATTTAAAGGAATGCGTATGGCTGGCCGTATGGGTGGCGATCGCGTTAAGGTTAAAGGGCTTAAGGTGATCAAAATATTTCCTGATAAGAACTATATTTTGGTTACTGGATCAGTACCAGGACATAATGGTTCAATTGTTTTCATTCAGAATTAAATTAACGAATCGATCATGCAATTAGATGTTTTATCAATAAAAGGAGCCAGCACTGGTAGGTCAATTGAACTGCCTGATGACATATTTGCTACTGAGCCTAATCAACATGTTGTTTATTTGGCTGTAAAGCAATATTTAGCTGCACAACGTCAAGGAAACCACAAGGTAAAAACCCGTGCAGAAGTTAAAGGGTCAAGTAAGAAACTTCACCGTCAAAAGGGTACTGGTGGTTCTCGTAAGGGAAATATCCGTAACCCACTTTACAAGGGTGGTGGTACAATTTTCGGACCAAAGCCTCATGCTTACGATTTCAAATTGAACCGTAAAGTAAAGGATCTAGCTAAGATAAGTGCGTTGAGTTTCAAAGGTAAAGAGAACGCAATTGTTGTTGTAGAAGACATGTTATTGGATGCTCCAAAGACAGCTCTTTTCGCTGGAATGCTCAAAGATTTGAATTTAAGTACTAAGAAGACTCTATATGTAAGTTCGGACTTTAATGAAAACGTGTTCATGAGTGCAAGAAATATTTCATCTGTACTTACTACATTATTGTCGGATATTAACACTTACGATTTGGTAAACTCCGATGTTCTTATTCTTTCAGAATCTGCAGCAAAAATGTTTACTGAAGAAGAAGAAGGAATCGAAGCTTAATATAACAGGCATACTGTAAACAATTAATAATTTAAATAAGAGATATGAAACTTGCTGATGTTCTGCTTAAACCAATTTTATCTGAAAAAGCCAATCAGCTTTCAGAAAAGAGAGGTGTTTATTGCTTCAAAGTTGCAAGAGCTGCAAATAAGTTGGAAGTTAAGAAAGCAGTAGAAGATTTCTATGGTGTTAGTGTTGACGATGTAAGAACTGCTGTTTCACCTGCTAAAAGTAAGAGTCGCATGACCAAAGCGGGTGTTATTAGTGGTAGAAAACCAGGTTACAAGAAAGCATACGTTACAGTAGCGAAAGGCGAAGAGATCGATCTTTACTCAAACATCTAAGAATCATTGAAAAGAAACCCTCAGGGAAAAAAATAAAAAAATGGCACTAAAAAAGTACAAACCCATTACAGCGGGAACCAGGTGGAGAATAGGAAATGCCTATGCTGAGATTACTACTTCTACTCCTGAAAAGTCACTCTTAGATAAAGTGAAATCTACTGGTGGTAGAAACGTTCAAGGTCGTCGTTCTATGCGTTATATTGGTGGTGGTCACAAAAAGATGTACCGTATCATTGATTTCAAGCGTAACAAGCATGACATTCCTGCACGGGTTGCAACTATTGAGTATGATCCAAATAGAACAGCTTTCATAGCATTGTTACATTATGCAGACGGAGAAAAGCGTTATATTCTTGCCCCACAAGGGTTAGTAGTTGGAATGACTGTTCAAAGTGGTCTTACTGTACCTCCAGAAATTGGAAATGCCCTTTTGTTGAAAAACATGCCTTTGGGTACTAATGTTCACAACATTGAATTGCAGCCAGGCCAAGGTGGTAAATTTGCAAGAAGCGCAGGTTCTTCAGCACAGCTTACCAACAAGGAAGAAAAATACGCTGTATTAAAAATGCCTTCTGGTGAATTGAGAAAAGTATTGGTTAACTGTTCAGCAACAGTTGGAGTTCTTGCAAACTCGGACCATAATCTTCAAAGCATGGGTAAAGCTGGTAGAAATCGTTGGAGAGGCATTCGCCCACGTACACGTGGAGTTGCGATGAACCCAGTAGATCATCCGATGGGTGGTGGTGAGGGTAGATCTTCCGGAGGTCATCCACGCAGTAGAACTGGTAAATATGCTAAAGGAGAAAAAACCAGAACACTTGGTAAGGGTAGTGATAAGCTTATTATCCAAAGAAGAGATGGTAAAAAATTAGCAAAATAAGTAATTAGAAAAGAACACATAACTCGAAACAAACATTATGGCTCGTTCAATAAAAAAAGGTCCGTACGTAGCGGTTAAATTAGAAAAGAAAGTGGAATCAATGAATGATGGCAAAACAAAAAGGGCTGTCGTAAAGACATGGAGTCGTCGTAGTACAATTACGCCAGATTTCGTAGGCCACACTTTTGCTGTTCATAACGGAAATAAATTTATTCCTGTATATGTTACTGAGTTCATGGTTGGACATAAATTAGGAGAATTTTCTCCAACAAGAAATTTCAGGGGCCATTCAAGTAAGAAAGTTTAAATCTTGTTTTTCTGACCAGTGTCAAAAAACATTAAATTAATAATATGGAAGCAGTAGCAAAATTAAAAAATCATCCCACGTCACCGCGTAAAATGCGTTTGCTCGCAGATTTAGTTCGTGGATTAAAAGTAGAGAATGCAGTTGCGATTTTGGAACACCATCCACAACACAGTGCTATTCCACTCCGTAAACTTATTATGTCTGCCGTAAGTAACTGGAAGCAAAAAAATGAAGCTGCCAATGTAGAAGCCTTGGTTGTAAAAACAATTTTTGTTGACGGTGCACGCAGTATCAAGAGGATGCTACCAGCCCCTCAAGGTCGCGCTTACCGCATGAGAAAGAGGAGCAATCACGTAACAGTTATTGTTGACACAAACATTTAAAGAAAAATTTTCAAATACATTTATAATGGGTCAAAAAACGAATCCAATTGGTAACAGGTTAGGCATCATCCGCGGATGGGAGAGCAACTGGTACGGAAGCAAAAAAGATTATGCTCATAAGCTAATCGAGGATACAAAAATCCGTAGTTATCTAAACGCCCGTATCAACAAAGGTGGAATCTCAAAGATCGTTATTGAGCGTACGTTAAATAAATTGATCATCACAATCCATACTTCTAAGCCTGGTATCATCATTGGTAAAGGTGGAGGAGAGGTTGATAGAATTAAGGAAGAGCTTAAAAAGTTAACCGGTAAGGAGGATGTTCAAATTAATATTCTTGAAATTCGTCGCCCCGAGTTGGATGCAATGATTGTTGGTGAAACAATTGCAAAGCAAATAGAAAATCGTATCAATTTCAAGAGAGCTATTAAAATGGCAATAGCATCTACAATGCGTTTGGGTGCTGAAGGTATCAAGATTAAAGCGGGTGGCCGTTTGGGTGGAGCTGAGATTGCACGTTCAGAGGAAATTAAGCAAGGTAGGGTACCGTTGCATACTTTTAGAATGGACATTGATTATGCATCTGTATTTGCTCAAACCGTTTATGGTAAAATTGGAATCAAGGTTTGGATTTGTAAGGGAGAAGTTCTTGCAAAGCGTGATTTGAATCCAAATATTATAAGTGGTATCAAATCTGACGGACCGGGTGGTGAGAGAAGAGAACCTCGTAGAGATGATAGAAGAGGTGATGATAGACGTGGTGGTGATGATAGAAGAGGTGGTGGAGACAGACGCGGTGGCGGAGCTGGTGCGGGAAGAGATCGTAGAGGATAATAATTTTTAAATCAAGTATTCAATATAAATACTTCAACATGTTACAACCAAAAAGATCGAAACACAGGAAAATGCAGAAAGGAAGGATACGTGAAGTAGCCAAGCGTGGTACTTTACTATCATTTGGTTCTTTCGGATTAAAGGCACTAGAACCAGTGTGGATGACTAACAGACAAATTGAAGCAGCGCGTCAAGCATTGACCCGTGCTATGAAAAGAGAAGGTAATGTATGGATCAGAATATTTCCTGATAAAGTTATCACACGCAAGCCTGCAGAGGTTAGGATGGGTAAAGGTAAGGGTAATCCAGAATTTTGGGCTGCAGTGGTAGAACCAGGTCGTATCTTATTTGAAATTGAAGGTGTTACCTTACAAGTTGCTCAAGAAGCATTTGATTTAGCAGCTGCTAAACTACCAATAAGAACTAAATTTATTGTTCGTAGAGATTATGTAGCTTAGTTGTATTGAAAGATAAATAATTTAACCATGTCACAGAAAATTGAATTTTTAAAAAGTTTAAGCCCATTAAGTCAGGCTGATATAAAAGCTAAGATTGTTGAGGATGAATTACGTTTGAAAAAACTTAAGTTTGCTCACGGAATTACGCCTCTTGAAAATCCGATGTGTATTAGGGCTTTAAGAAAGGATATTGCGAGATTAAAAAGTGAATTTAAAAAAAGAGCTACTGCTTGATCATTCAAGATAGCTAATGCATCAATATTAAACATTCAGCCTTAAAGCTGAGAGAAAAAAGTAAAGAAATGGTTGACAGACAAATTCGTAAGACCAAAACCGGTGTTGTAAGCAGTGACAAAATGGAGAAAACCGTTACTGTTGCTGTTGAAAGGAAAGTAAAACATCCTATCTATGGAAAATTCGTAAAGAAAACAACAAAATTCCATGCTCATGATGAAAAAAATGAAGCAAAACCTGGAGACGTTGTAAAAATTATGGAAACTAGGCCTCTGAGCAAAACAAAGCGTTGGAGATTGGTCGAAATTATCGAAAGGGCTAAATAAAGCTTCCTTATCCAGTTAAAAACATTTGTTTAACCAGACGGTGTAAACCGATAAAAATAAAAAAAAATGATTCAGCAAGAATCCAGATTAAACGTAGCAGACAACAGTGGTGCAAAAGAGGTACTCTGTATCCGTGTTTTGGGTAACAGTGGCCAGGATTACGCCAGAATAGGTGACAAAATTGTTGTTACAGTTAAGGATGCAATACCAGCGGGTGGCATAAAAAAAGGAACAGTAACTAAAGCCGTTATTGTACGCACTAAAAATAAATTAAGGCGTAAAGATGGTTCTTATATCCGCTTTGATGACAATGCTGTTGTGTTACTTAATCAATCAGATGATCCAAGGGGTACAAGGATTTTTGGTCCAGTTGCCCGTGAGTTAAGGGACAAGGGTTACATGAAAATAATTTCACTAGCTCCTGAGGTGCTTTAATATAGTATTTACTGCGCAATAAAATAATCAAGATGAGCAACAGATTTAAGCCAAAGTTTAATATTAAAAAAGGTGATACCATTGTGGTTATCACTGGTGAGGACAAAGATCTCAAAAAGCCACGTAAGGTTCTTGAGGTATTTCCTGAAAAAACCCGCGTTTTAATTGAGGGTGTAAACATAGTAACACGTCATACAAAACCTTCTGCCCAAAATACCAAAGGTGGATTGGTGAAGAAAGAAGCTTCAGTTCACATCAGCAATGTGATGCTTTGGGATGCTAAAAACGAAGTTCCAACCAAGGTCAAAAGAACTAGGGAAAATGGTAAATTAGTAAGAATCTCTAAAAAATCAGGGGAGGTAATCAAATAATGAGTACAATAACTTACACTCCAAGGCTGCAGACAAAATACAAAGCAGAAGTTGCACCGGCACTAATGAAAAAATTTAGCTACAAAAGTGTTATGCAGGTACCTAAATTGACAAAGATTTGTTTAAATCGTGGAGTTAATGGTGCCGTTGCAGACAAAAAGTTGATCGATATTGCAATTGATGAGTTGACAACGATTTCAGGTCAAAAAGCCCAAGCAACTCGTTCTAAAAAAGACATTTCTAACTTCAAATTAAGAAAGCACATGCCAATTGGTACACGTGTAACTTTGAGGGGTGTTAAAATGTTCGAATTTTTAGATAGGTTATTATCCGCTTCTCTTCCACGTGTTCGTGATTTCAAGGGAGTTAGTGAAAAAGCTTTTGATGGTCGTGGTAATTATACACTTGGTGTTACAGAACAAATTATTTTTCCTGAGATTGATATTGACAAAATAACTAAAATTACAGGAATGGATATTACTTTTGTAACAACTGCAAATACCAATGAAGAAGCTTACGAGTTGCTGAAAGAATTGGGAATGCCTTTCAAAAACATGAGAAAAGAACAGTAGAATTATAAAGGGGTTCGCCCCACTTTTAAAATACCTATTTAATATGGCAAAAGAATCAGTTAAAGCCAGACAAAGGAAGAGAGAAAAGATGGTTGCTAAATTTGCTGACAAGCGTGCTGCTTTAAAAGAAGCTGGCGATTGGCAAGCATTAGATCAACTGCCAAAGAATTCTTCAAAAGTTCGCTTAAAAAACAGATGTCAAATATCTGGACGTCCAAAAGGTTACATGCGTTTCTTTGGATTGTCTAGGGTAATGTTTCGCGACATGGCATTAGCAGGAAAAATTCCTGGAGTAACCAAAGCAAGCTGGTAAGATAGTAAGAGATAAAAATTATTTTCAATTAATTTTAACCGAAATACTCCCGTGAGGGACTAAGGAGGGATAACAAATGACAACAGATCCAATTGCAGATTTTCTGACAAGGGTTAGAAATGCCCAAATGGCCGGACACCGTATCGTAGAGATTCCAGCGTCTAACCTAAAAAAGCGTATTACTGAAATTTTATACCATCAGGGTTATATCCTGAAGTATAAATTTGAAGATGATGACAAGCAAGGTGTAATTAAAATAGCCTTGAAATATGATGGTGAAACCAAAGAGCCAGCCATCAAAACATTAGAACGTGTAAGTCGTCCAGGATTGAGACAGTATGCAAAACCTGTTGAATTCAAAAGAGTAAAAAATGGTTTAGGTATTGCAATTTTGTCTACATCTAAAGGTGTAATGACAGACAAAGATGCCAAAGCCCAAAAAGTAGGTGGAGAGGTTCTTTGTTATATATATTAATTTAAAAGCGGTCTTGAGTAGGTTGTTTGGCGTGTGTACTAAGTTCTCTATACGGAACTGAAACCACCAAAATTTAATCTTCAAGATATTAAATCAAGTAGTATGTCTCGTATAGGAAAAAAAATCATTGAATTGCCAGTTGGTGTTTCAATTTCATTGGGATCTGATAATGTAGTTACTGTAAAAGGTCCAAAAGGAGAATTAACTCAAGAAGTCGATCGTGATATCATTATTGACATTAACAACAATATTGTTGAAGTTAAACGCCCAACAGATCAGATTAGACATCGTGCTATGCATGGTCTTTACAGAGCTCTCATTAACAACTTAGTTCAAGGTGTTACTGTAGGGTTTAAAAAAGAGCTTGAATTAGTGGGTGTGGGTTTCAAAGCTGCAAGTGAAGGAAATCTTTTAGACTTGGCTTTGGGTTATTCACACAACATAATTTTTGAAATTCCTAGTGAATTAAAAGTAACTACTTCACAACAAAAAGGAGATAATCCTAGGATTTTCTTAGAAGGAATTGATAAGCAATTGTTAGGTCAAGTTGCTGCAAAAATTAGGGGTTTAAGAAAGCCTGAACCGTACAAAGGAAAGGGTGTTAAATACAAAGGTGAGTTTATCCGTCGTAAGGCAGGAAAGTCAGCAGGTAAATAATCTATAACTATCCTGGCAGAATCAGGAGAAAATTATAATAAGATGAATGTAAAATCATTAAGAAGACAGAGAATTAAGTACACAATCCGTAAAAAGATTTCTGGTACTGCAGTTAAGCCTCGTTTAAGTATTTTTAGAAGTAATACTGAAATTTATGCTCAGCTAATAGATGATGTAAACGGAAATACCTTAGCATCGGCTTCTTCAAGGCAGAAAGATGTGGTTGCTCAAAAAACCAATAAAACTGAAAAGAGTAAGTTGGTAGGTTTAGCAATTGCACATAAAGCAACCGAGTTGGGATTATTAACTTGTGTATTTGACCGTGGTGGTTATTTGTATCATGGTAGGGTGAAAGCTGTTGCTGAAGGTGCAAGAGAAGGTGGATTGAAATTCTAGTTTTTAAATTGTTCAATTTAATATTACATAAATGTCAAAAGTAAAATTTAGCAAGATCAAAGCCAGCGATCTTGAATTGAAGGAAAAAGTCGTTGCTATCAACCGTGTTGTGAAAACAACTAAGGGTGGTCGTGCATTCAGTTTTTCTGCCTTGGTTGTTGTTGGTAATGAGCAGGGTATAGTTGGCCATGGACTTGGTAAGGCAAAAGAAGTTCAAGAAGCAATCACCAAAGGAATAGAAGATGCTAAGAAGAATTTAATTAAAGTTCCTGTAATGAAAGGTACCATTCCTCATGATCAATTGTGTAAGGAAGGTGCTGCAAAGGTATTTATAAAGCCTGCTGCTCATGGTACAGGTGTAATTGCTGGAGGAAGTATGCGTGCTGTATTAGAGAGTGTAGGTATTACGGATGTACTTGCTAAATCTCTTGGTTCTGCAAATCCTCATAATGTTGTTAAAGCTACATTCAAGGCTTTATCCATGTTGCGTGAGCCTATTAGTGTAGCAAAAACAAGGTCTATCCCACTAAAGAAGGTTTTTAACGGATAATCTTTTCAGATAATTAATAATAACATTATAAACACCTTTCGGGTTTTAGATATGAAAAAGTTAAAAATAACAAAGATAAAAAGTGTAATCGATCGACCTGAGCGTCAAAAGAGAACAATGCAAGCGCTTGGATTGGGTAAATTACAATCATCTGTTGAAGTTGAAGCAACTCCACAAATTTTGGGAATGGTTAAAAAAGTAAACCATTTAATAAAAGTTGAAGAAGTTTCACTTTAATTAGAAATAAAATATTAACATACGAGTGGTCGAATTAAGACTGCGTTGAGTAAAATTTAGCATCATGAAATTACATACATTAAGACCTGCAAAAGGAGCTACGAAAAAGGAAAAAAGACTAGGACGTGGTGAAGCATCTGGTAAAGGTGGTACTTCAACAAAGGGAAATAAAGGGCATCAAAGTAGAAGTGGTTTCAAGAGCAAACGTGCTAGTGAAGGTGGTCAGATGCCAATTCAACGTCGCTTCCCTAAAGTAGGCTTCAAAAATCTAAATCGAGTTGAGTACAAAGTATTCAATCTTGGACAAGTTGAAGCATTGGTTGAAAAGTATGGTATAACTGAATTTAATATGGAGACACTCTATATTAATGGCTTAATCAGTCGTACTGATAAAGTAAAAATTCTTGGCAATGGTGTAATTACTTCTAAAGTAAATTTCAAAGTAAATGCACTCAGTGAAAAAGCCAAATCTGTTATTGAAGCAGCAGGCGGTTCTGTTGAAATCATCAATTAATAAACGGTATTTACCAGCCTAAGTTTCATATCTTAGAAAACAGACAAAAACATTTCACGTGAAGAAATTCTTTCAAACTGTAAAAAACATTTGGAGCATTGATGAGCTTAAAAGTAAAATCATTGTTACTCTCCTTTTGATTCTCGTTTATAGAGTAGGTTCTCATGTACCACTTCCAGGTATTGATCCCAACAAGCTTGATCTTGAAAGTGCAAAAAAGGGTTTGTTAAGCCTTTTTGATACTTTTGCTGGTGGTTCCTTCTCTAGTGCTTCTATTTTTGCATTGGGAATTATGCCTTACATTTCCGCTTCTATTTTTATGCAGTTGATGACCATATTGGTCCCACAAATGCAAAAAGTACAAAAAGAAGGCGACAGTGGAAGAACTAAAATCAATCAATGGACCCGCTATCTTACTGCTGTAGTCACTATTTTTCAAGCTGCAGCTTATGTTGCATATTTAAAAAATGTGAGCAGAGATGCACTCATTGAATCATATCAACCTTTTTTCTGGATATCAACAGTAATTGTACTAACCGCAGGAACTCTTTTCGTAATGTGGTTAGGTGAAAAAATTCAAGATAAAGGCTTAGGCAATGGTACTTCAATCATTATCATGGTTGGAATTTTAGCCAGGCTTCCAAACTCTTTCATTGGTGAACTTGCCGCAAAACAAACCCGAGGTGGTGGTGGTTTATTATTATTCTTGATCGAAACTGCTTTCTTAATAGCCATTATTCTTGGACTTATTCTGTTGGTTCAAGGTGTAAGAAGAGTTCCTATTAGTTATGCTAAGCAACTTGTTGGTAGTAAATCTTTAGCAGGAGCAAGACAATTTCTTCCTCTGAAAGTCAATGCCTCTGGTGTAATGCCTATCATTTTTGCACAGGCAATTATGTTTTTGCCTACCTTATTCTCTTTTACCAACCTAGAATCAGGTAAAGGTATTGCTAGAATCTTTAACGATCCAAGCAATATATGGTATATGACTATATATTGTGTAATGGTTATAGCGTTTACTTTTTTATACACTGCACTTATATTCAACCCAAAACAGATGGCTGACAACCTAAAGCAGAATAATGGCTTTATTCCTGGAGTTAAACCAGGTCAAGCTACTGCGGATTATATTGGCCAGGTTATGGACCGAATTACATTACCAGGAGCAATTTTCCTAGCTTTGATTGGCATCCTTCCAGGCGTTGCTCAACAATTTGGAATTACCCAGTCTTATGCATCTTTCTTTGGCGGTACTTCACTTTTGATTATGGTTGGTGTTATTCTAGATACTTTGCAGCAGATTGAAACTCATTTATTGATGCGTCAATACGATGGGTTAATGACTGGTGGAAGGGTTCAAGGAAGACAAGCAGCTACGCCTACCTCAATATAATCATGGTTCATTTAAAAACTTCTGCAGAAGTAGAGTTAATTCGCATTAGCGCATTACTTGTAAGTCAGACTCTTGCAGAATTAGCTAAGATTCTGAAACCTGGAATAACTTCTGAATTATTAAACAATAGAGCAGAAGAATTCATCTTAGATAATGGAGCTCTTCCATCTTTCAAAAATTACAAGGGTTATCCATTTGCAACTTGTATCTCTATCAATGATGCAGTAGTTCACGGTTTTCCCAATAAAAACGAAATTAAGGAAGGTGATTTGGTTTCAATAGATGTAGGTGTTTACAAAAATGGTTTTCATGGCGATAGTGCTTACACCTTTGGTATTCAACCAGTTTTAGAAGAGCACAAAATTCTTATGTCTGTCACTAGAAGTTCTTTACTCCTAGGGATTGAAAAAGCTCATTTAGGTAATCGTGTGGGTGATATTTCTTGTGCTATTCAGGACTTTGCTGAAAGAAAGTATCATTTTGGTGTAGTCCGTGAATTGGTTGGGCACGGCTTGGGAAGAAGTTTGCACGAAGATCCTCAGGTTCCTAACTTCGGAAAAAAAGGAACTGGTCCCAAACTTAAAGAAGGTATGGTTATAGCAATAGAGCCAATGATTAATTTCGGTAGCAAGGATGTTATTTATGATAACGATGGTTGGACTGTAAGAACTAAAGATGCGAAGTTCTCGGCACATTACGAGCATACAATTTGTATAAAGGGTGGCAAAGCAGATGTCTTGTCGAGCTTCATACAAATTATAGAATCAGAAACAGCTAATCCTTTCTTGGTCGATACTTATTAGTGTTTTTACATTTCTATCTCATAACTTTATACTATGAGAACCATAATTTCATTAATCCTTTTACTTCTTTCAATTTTTGGACATTCACAAGAATTAAACAAGGTTAGATTATATTGCAAGTCTAATCAATCGGAAATTTTACAATCTTTTTCTGATTTTTTATCAATCCCTAATATAGCTAGCGATAACATTAACATCAATAGAAATGCGGCCTGGATTGTCAAATATATGGAATCAAACCATATCAAAAATGTACAACTACTAACTTCAATCACTCCAAATCAACCACCTGTAGTATATGGTGAAGTTACCGTACCAGGCGCTGAGCAAACAATTGTTTTTTATGCACATTATGATGGTCAGCCTGTTGATTCAACTAAATGGTTTAAAGGGTTACATCCATTCACCCCAAAGTTTTTTTCTAATTCAATTGAAAAAGGCGGAGTTCTACAAAATTTTCCTCAGAATGGTTTAGCGATTAATCCAGAGAGTAGAATTTATGCAAGAGGTGCATCTGATGATAAAGCAGGTGTGATGGCAATTATTAATGGGTATTCATCCCTTTTTGTAAATGGCATCATCCCAAAAGTGAATATCAAGTTTTTTTTTGAAGGTGAAGAAGAACGAGGTTCTGGCCATTTAGAAGAAATTCTTTTAAAATACAAATCATTGCTTAAATCAGATATCTGGGTGATTTGTGACGGACCTGTTCATCAGTCAGGGAAAAAGCAGGTAGTATTTGGTGTTAGAGGTGATACACATTTAGAGCTCACTGTTTTCGGGCCTAAACGCCCATTGCATTCTGGTCATTACGGCAATTGGGCTCCCAATCCAGCCATGGAATTAAGCAAGCTGCTATCGAGCATGAAGAATGACAGCGGTTTTGTTACTATAAAAGGTTTTTATGACGATGTGATCCCATTAACGCCTTCAGAAGTAAAAGCTTTGTCTCTTGTTCCTTCTGTCGATGAACAAATGAAAAAAGAGTTGGGTTTCAAAAAATCAGAGATACTTAATCCTCTCAATAATACACTCAATTTACCATCCCTCAACATTAATGGCATTGAAAGTGCTGCAGTTGGAAAACTTTCTGCCAATGTGATCCCAACTAAAGCAGTGGCATCGATTGATTTGAGGCTGGTTGTGGGAAACGATTGGAAAAGACAACAAGATAAAGTGATTGCACATGTTAAAAGCCAAGGGTTTTATGTAACCGATAACATTCCCACAGATGAAGAAAGGTCACGATATGATAAAATATGCATGATATCACGCTCGGATGGATACAATGCCCAAAAGACATCTTTAGACAATCTTATTGCAAAGAGGGTAGCTAAGGCTGTTCAAGTGACAACGGGAGAATCCCCAATTTTGATGCCAACTTTAGGTGGTAGTTTGCCTTTGTATGTATTTGAAAAGGTACTTAGTACAAGTCCAATTACAGTTCCGATTGCAAATCATGATAACAATCAGCATGCTGAAAATGAGAATATAAAGTTGAAAAACTTTTGGGAAGGGATAGTGATTTTTGCTTCAATTATGATGTTGCCGAAATGAGTCAGCGTAAAAAACTCATCGTAATAGGAGGAGGTGCATCAGGTTTTTTTTGTGCCGTAAATGCGGCTAGGTTAAATCCAGGGTTAGAAGTTGTAATTATTGAGAAATCAAATAAATTGCTCTCAAAGGTTAAAGTTAGCGGGGGAGGAAGGTGCAACCTAACTCATTACTCCGAGGAGGTAGCAGATATGATCGATGCATATCCCCGTGGGAAAAATTTCATGAAGAAAGCATTATACTCTTTTTCGAGTAATGACACGGAGAAATGGTTTTCAGATAGAGGGGTTTTGTTGAAGTCAGAATCTGATGGCAGGATGTTTCCTGTATCTGATAAATCTCAAACAATTATTGATTGTTTGATGAAAGAAGCTGAAAAATTAGGGGTAGAAATTTGTTTACAGATAGAAGTATTGGATATTAAAAAAAATGAGGTAGGTTTTGAGATCGTGATGAATGATGGAGGGGCGTTGCAGCATATTATTCACGCAGATTTTATATGCATCGCTACAGGCGGACATCCCAAGGATGCAGGGTTTAATTGGTTAAGAAAAATTGGCTTGGATATAGAACCTCCTGTACCATCATTATTTACATTTAATATTCCAGATAAAAATCTCCATCAGCTTATGGGGGTTGCAAACCCCAAAACTGGAGTAAAGATTTCTCAATTAAAAATTCAAGAACAAGGACCTGTGTTGATAACGCACTGGGGGTTGAGTGGTCCGGCTATTCTTCGGATGTCTGCACGGGCTGCAAAAGAATTGCATCAAATGAATTATGAATTTGAGGTTAAATTGAATTGGGCCCCTAATTTTCATGAAAGTGCTATGCTCGAGGAAATAAAAATAAAGCGGGTCCAATTATCAAAACAATATATCGGCAATAAAAACCCATTTGATATTTCAAGTCGTTTGTGGAATTATATTCTCGAAAAAAGTAGAATACGACCTGAAGAAAGTTGGGCAAATATTTCCACAGAATCATCAAACCTTTTATCAAAAAATATTTGTAGCGATGCTTATCAAGTGAAAGGTAAAACTACTTTCAAGGAAGAATTTGTAACAGCTGGAGGAGTCAAACTCGAAAGTATAAATCAAGCAACTTTGGAAAGCAAGAAAATTCCTGGACTATATTTTGTTGGTGAAGTGTTGAATGTTGATGGTATAACTGGTGGATATAATTTCCAGCATGCATGGGCAAGTGGATGGATAGCAGCCAATGCAATTACTGATTCATTAAATACCCAATCTTCGATATCCTAATTCGGATTTGTGCTCAAGATGCCATTGGTTACATAATAGTGAAATGGAGTTACTCCTGAAAAAATCCAGTTTTTAACATCAAAATTTAGACTCCCTGTAGAACTACCTTTTATTTTGTATGCTTTTATCGCAAGGCTATTGAGATTCCATGTTAGTGGATTCCCTGATAAGCATGTCTCGGGTCCGATTGTTTCATTTTTTAGAAAATATGCATCATTGATTCCAAAAACTTTGCCATTTCCGTTTCCGTCAATGCAAACAGCTGTTTGTTCATCAACTCCAATCCCCTTTACATCTGAAATTCCATTGTCTTTCATCATTCTCGCCATAAAAGCAATATGCCTTCCTTGTCTGGTTCGTTGGGTATAATGAGAGTCTGTGATTGTATTTAACATAAAGGGGGCGGTGATAAAATTGTTCCCTCCAATCTGCACCAAAGGGTTGTAAGGGTTTGGCAATGCCTGAATACTTGTTACAGTTCCATTTTGGGCACTAAAGTAATGAGATCCCAAAATGGCTAGACCAGCGCTTGTACCTCCGATTGTTACTTTTTTTGTGTTGATAAGGTAATTTATTGCATCTTCCAATGGTGTATCTTTCCAATAATTTACATAGTCCCATTGATCGCCTCCAGCAATAAAGAGGGCCTCTGCTTTTTTTATTTTATCTGATACAAGAAAGAGATTGGCCTTTTCTCTGCTATCTACAACAATTGTTTCAACCGAATTTATTTTTGCTAAATTGTACATGTACTTATTATAGCCGTTTGTTCCCGTTGAACGGATAACAACAACGTCACCTCCACCACTTCTTTCAAGCATCCATTTAATTGCCGCGTCAACATCTGTTCCACCACCCATCAAAACAAAACCGGCAGAAGTCGTGCTGTTTACATCTGCAGCATCACCGGTCAAATATGTAGTTGCAGAGATGGCACCTTTTGATGCAGCCCCTTCGATATCAATTATCAAATTATTTTCTTTATTGACTTTGTTTTTTTTAGCAATGCTAGACTTGGTACATGACGAGTTAAGTAAAGCTATTGTGAAGAAGATTATAGTTAAAATATGTTTCATTTATTGTAGGCTTAATGTTCGAAATTATGGAATTGATTTTAAAATCAGAAATGGTATTCTATTTTGCTGCTTTACATTAAATTTCTAGCGATGTTTTTTAATTAATTGTTTTAACTTGAAGCTATAAAGTAATTCAAAATGATTGACGGATCTCGCAGAAATTTTATTCGACTTTTTTCAGGAGCTCTCACGGGACTCCCATTTCTTCATGCAGCAAATCCAGTTTTTGCAAAGGATGCGTTAGAAAGGTCTTTTGTGGTGAGCAAAGAATATAGTTTGATGGATCAGGATGAAGATTTTTGGGGTTGGATTAGAGAAGCATATACAGTTAGTCCCAATATCATCAATTTGAACAATGGTGGTGTAGCACCACAACCCAAGGTAGTTCAAGATGCTCATATAAGGTATTATCAGTATTGTAATGAAGCGCCATCGTATTACATGTGGCAGATTCTTGATCAAGGTAGGGAGCCGTTGCGTGAAAAACTCGCTGGTGTTTGTGGTTGTGACAAAGAAGAAATAGCCATTAACCGAAATTCAACTGAGGGATTGAATACGGTTATTTTTGGATTGAATTTAAAGGCGGGTGATGAAATCGTATTAACAAGACAGGATTATCCAAACATGATCAATGCTTGGAAGCAGAGAGAAAAGAGAGATGGGGTTAAATTGGTTTGGGTTGATTTGCCATTGCCAATTGAAAAGGATGATGAAATAGTAAAGTACTATACAAATGCGTTTACTGCTAGGACAAAAGTGGTGATGGTTACACATTTGATAAACTGGACAGGACAGATTATGCCTGTTAGAAAGATTGCTGATGCAGCTCATAAATTAGGCATTGAAGTTATTGCGGATGGTGCACATACCTTGGCTCATTTCGACTTTAAAATATCAGATTTGGGATGCGATTATTTTGCTTCTTCCTTACACAAGTGGATGAGTGCTCCATTTGGGAGTGGTTTGTTGTATATCAGAAAAGAAAAAATCAAGGATATATGGGCATTGTTGTCAAATACAGAGCCTGATGGTTCAGACATCAGAAAGTTTGAATCTTTGGGTACTCGTTCCTTTGCATCTGAAATGGCAATTGGAGCAGCAGTAGATTTTCATGAAATGATTGGAGCACCAAGGAAGGAAGCACGCTTGAGGTTTTTGAAGAATTATTGGGTTGATCAAGTTAAGGAACTTTCTAAAGTTTCCTTTCTTCAATCAAAATCTCCTAAAATGTCATGTGCAATTGCAAATATTGCCATTGAAGGAAAAAAACCTGAAGAAGTATCAGGTGAATTGTTTACAAAATTTAAAATTCATTCGGTAGGGATAAATTGGGAAAATATACATGGGGTTAGGATTACGCCAAATGTGTATACTTCCATGAAAGATTTGGATAAATTAGTAGGGGCTATCAAACAAATAGCAAAGTAAATCGATTTGTGAAATAATTATTTTTTAAACGAAGGTTAAAAAACTATTTTTTAAGGTAGAATATAGAAATTCCACTACCTTTGCCGTCCCCAAATCAGCTTGACAAAACAGGTTGAAATTCAAACAAAAGGAGGAATTAAATAGTGGAAGAAAACAACACACTAGTAAATCCGTCAACAGTCTCCGCACACGATGATTTCGATTGGAGCATTGACAAGAGAAACGTTGCCCGTTACAACAACGAGGAGCAACTAAAGTACGATGCAGTTTACGAAGGTACTTTCAAACAAATCACCGACGGTGAGATGGTTCAAGGTATTGTAGTAGGACTTACAAAAACGGATGTTGTTATCAACATTGGTTTCAAGAGCGATGGACTCATTTCATTGAATGAGTTCAGGGATTTGCATGGTCTTAAGACAGGCGATGTCGTTGAGGTTTTGGTAGTAGAAAAAGAGGACAGGGAAGGACATTTGCATCTTAGCCGCAAGCAAGCCCGTATTTCACGTGCATGGGAGCGTATTGTTGAAATGCACAAGTCTGGTGAAGTGGTTACAGGTTATGTTACCAGCAAAACCAAAGGTGGTCTTATTGTTGACATCATGGGTATGGAGACCTTCCTCCCAGGATCACAAATCGACGTGAAGCCAGTTACCGACTACGATCAGTTTGTAGGTAAGACAATGGAGTTCAAGGTTGTGAAAGTTAACGAGGCCATTAAAAATGCAGTAGTTTCTCACAAGGCGCTTATTGAAAGCGACATTGAGGCTCAACGTGCAGAAATTATGGGTAAATTAGAAAAAGGACAAGTACTTGAAGGAACTATCAAAAACATTACTGATTTCGGAGCATTCTTGGATCTTGGTGGCGTTGATGGTCTTCTTTACATTACTGACATAAGTTGGGGTCGAATCAGCCATCCTTCTGAAGTGCTTAAATTAGATCAGAAGTTAAATGTGGTTGTTCTTGATTTTGACGATGAAAAGCGTCGTATTAGCCTTGGTCTTAAACAATTGACTCCACATCCTTGGGATACACTTTCTACAGACATCGAAGAAAATGCAACCGTTAAGGGTAAGGTAGTTAACATTGAAGACTATGGTGCATTCCTTGAAATCACTCCTGGTGTTGAAGGTTTGGTTCACGTAAGTGAAATAACTTGGGCCAATACACCTGTAAATGCAAAGGAATACTTCAAGTTGGGTGATGAATACGAAGCCAAAGTTGTTACACTCGATAAGGATAGTAGGAAGATGAGCTTATCAATCAAGCAGCTTTCTAATGATCCTTGGAGCAGCATTGAAGAAAAATTTGCAGTTGGAAGTCGCCATGCAGGATTGGTTAAAAACATCACTCCATACGGTGTGTTTGTTGAGCTTGAGCCTGGTATTGGTGGAATGATTCACATCAGCGATTTAAGTTGGTTGAAGAGATTCAATCACCCTACTGAGTTTGTGAAATCTGGCAGCCAAATTGATGTGATGATTTTGAATATTGACAAGGAAAACCGTAAGCTACAGCTTGGACACAAGCAGTTGGAGGAAGATCCTTGGAATTCACTTCAAGAAACATTCTCAATTGGGTCAATTCATGAAGGTACCGTCGTGAAGAAAGATGATAAAGGAGCTATTGTTCAGCTTCCTTATGGTCTTGAAGGTTTTGCGCCAACTCGTCATCTTGGAAAAGAAGATGGTAAGACTATCAGCGCAGACGAAACTGCTCAGTTTATTGTAATCGAATTTGATCGCAATGAAAAGAGAATTGTTTTAAGCCATTCACGTATATGGGAGCAAGTGATTGCCGATGAGAAAGAAGCAGTAGTAAAAGAGAAAAAAGCCGACGCAGCAAAAACCAAAAAAGCTGTGAAGGACATTCAAGGAAAGGTTGAAAAAACTACACTTGGAGATCTTGGAGTACTTGCTGAACTCAAGAAGAAAATGGAAGGAGGAGAGTAATCCTTACTTCTTAAAATACAAGGAAGGGTTCTGTACACGTTACAGAACCCTTTCTTATTTTGTAAAAGGAATGAAATCTTGTGGTTGAAGTACCAGAAGTGAATTTAATTTCTTGTCAGCTGCATCCCATCTGTTTTCATGAAATTGATCTTGATGTGGAATTACTATGCATTTCATTCTACCTGCCTTTGCTGCAATCATGCCATTAAAAGAATCTTCAAGGCAGATGCAATCTAATGGATGACTATGAAGTTTTTCTGCACATTGTAAATATACTTCTGGGTGTGGTTTCCCATATTTTAAATGTTCAGCAGAGGTTATCACCGAAAAGGTATTTTGTAAATTCATTTTTTCAATGACAGCATCAATGAGTTTCAATGGCGATGAACTTGCTAATCCGATTTTAAGTCCATGACTTTGTACAAGTTGTATGGCATAATGAGCACCATCCATCGCCTCTCCTTTTTGTTTTACTTTTTCAATTACAAGCTCGGTAATTTTGCGCTCAGTTTCTGCTAAATTTAATAATGGTATATTGAAATGATTGAACCAATAATGTAAAAATTCTTTCGTCCTTAATCCTGTTGAAGTGTTATACTCATCTTGGGAAAGGTTAATCCCAAAGTCATTCATGATTTCCGTTGCCGCTTCAAACCAAAGCGGTTCAGAATCTATCAACAGTCCGTCCATGTCAAAAATTACTGCATTAATGCTCATTATGTATCTATTATATTGATAGGGCAAAGATCGAATATTATCATTAATTCATACACAATTAAGTGAATGACAATGCTGATGCTTGTGATGTTGTCTAAATATTACTTAACTTAACATTATGATTACAGAGAGATTGAATAAGTATAAGTTGATAAAAAAAATAATTTATGCGGTTGTTGGTATTTTTACTTTTCCAGGATTGGCCATTGTTAATCGGATTAAAATTAGTGGGACAGAATATTTGAGCAACCTTCCTAAAAAAAATGTTTTATTTGTCAGCAATCATCAAACATATTTTGCTGATGTTATTGCTTTTATCCATATTTTTTGTGCTGTAAAATGGAGGAAAAAAAATAGGCTTGGGCTTCCCTACTATTTAATTAATCCATTCAGTAATGTAAGTTTTGTGGCGGCTGAAGAAACGATGAAAGATAGTTTTATCAGTCGGTTATTTGCACTAGGTGGAGCCGTTACCATAAAGCGAACATGGAGGTCTGGCGGAAAAGATATCAACCGTGAAGTAGATTCAAACGATTATAGTAAGATTCACATGGCCCTGAAAAAAAACTGGGTAATAACATTTCCACAGGGTACTACAAAGCCTTTTGCTCCGGGACGAAAAGGAACTGCTCATATTATCAAAGAAACCAAACCTGTCGTTATACCTGTCGTTATAAATGGCTTTTGGAGGGCATTTAATAGAAAAGGGTTAAGTTTTAAAAAAAGAGGCACAATTTTATCAGTGCGTTTTAAAGCTCCATTAGAGATTGATTATACCGATGGGGTAGAAGTGATTATGGAGAAAATAATGGATGCCATCGAACAAAGTAAAAAATATATGATGTTAGGAGCACATCATCAAGTTGTTTAATCAAAATAGTTGGCTCAATCTTTAAAAAATAGTGCTTTTAGCTCAGTCGCCTCCTCTGGTTTCATCTTTTTGGCAAGAATTAAACGAAGTTGTCTTCTTCTCAATGCTCCATCAAATAATTTAAATTCTTCTTCAGTTTCAGGCACAAGTTGCGGCACTGTTCTTGGTTTTCCATTTGGATCTAATGCAACAAAAGTAAAGTAAGCTTCATTGCTTGTATACTTATATTGATGTGTTAGGTCTTCTCCGGAAACTTTTATATAGATTTCCATTGAAGTATTAAAAGCCCTGCTAACCTGTGCTTCAATGTGCACAACATTGCCCAATTTAATAGACGCTTCAAATGATATATTGTCAACCGAAGCCGTTACGGCAGGAGCATTGCAATGTTTACCTGCAGCCATCGCTGCGGCTGTATCCATCCAATACATTAGCCTTCCCCCCATTAGGTTGCCATAAAAATTTGTGTCGTTAGGGAATACCAGCTCAGCCATGATAACTTTTGTTTCGGATGGTTTTTTTATGCGCATAATTTAATTTTAAATGATTATTTTTTCAGCATTTTCAATGTAGTCTGGCATAATATCAGCGCCAATACCAGGTTTTTCATCTAATTCCAAAAAGTAGTCATTGTACCTCGCTCCATTAATCACTGGGTCTGCTAATTGTCCCAATAAGCACGTATCTAAATCGTAAAACTTTATATTTTCATGCGACATAGCAAGGTGAACCTTTGCTGTTAACGCAAGTCTGCTTTCTGTCATGCCACCGAGCATGCAAGGGATATTGTACTTTGCTGCTGTATCAGCAATTCTGATGGCTTCTATTATGCCTCCAGATTTTGCTAATTTGATGTTTATAAAATCACAGCTGTTGGCTTTGATCAAACGTTCTGCATCGTAATGATCAAATACACTTTCATCAGCCATAATTGGAATAGAAACCTGCTTTTTTAATTCAGGCAACAAATTGTCGAGTTGATGGTGGATGGGTTGTTCGCAAAATTCAATATCATATTTACTCAATTCATTAAGCGTAATCAATGCTGTTTCAAAGCTCCAGCCTTGGTTAGCATCAATTCTGAGTTTGATGTCTTTGCCAACGGCTTCTCTGATCTGTTTTATTCTTTCGATATCTTCAGCAGCGTCTTTTCCAAGTTTAACTTTGATGATTTTAACACCATCTTGAACATACTTGAAGGCCGTTTCCGCCATCTTATTGGGTGTATTGATGCCGATGGTTAAGTCTGTTTGTATTTTTTTCTTATGACCACCTAAGTATTGATAGAGGGGTATATTTTGTTCTTTTGAAGCGATGTCGTGCAACGCCATATCAAAAGCGCTTTTGATGGTGCCATTGTATGCAATGTATGCATGAAGTTCGTTCATGCGTTCATTGATATCAAGTGGATTTTTGCCTTTGATTATTTGGGCAAGGTCTTTGGCTACTACAAAACAAGTTTCTTGGGTTTCTCCTACTAGCATTGGGAAAGCGGAACATTCACCAACACCAACGAAACCTTTATCTGTTGTGATTTTTAGATAAATATTTTTTGCTTCGAAGCAAGTTTCTGTTGCAATCACAAACGGCTCCATAGGGATCGTCAGTTTTACAATTTCAGTTGATATTATCTTCATTTGAAAAAATCGTAGGTTCTTATTATGGGTTACCCTCTTATTATTCCTTTCTCACGTAAGAAGTTCAAAGTTAAAGGTTCCCCGGGTAGGTTGTTGTAAAAACTTGATACATCACAAATATGGAGAATATGATCGCCTCCATCAATGGTATTAATTGTATCTAATTCAATGTAAGCGAGGGCATCTTTCAGAACAAGATAATTTTTCCAATTGTCAATTAGTTTTCTTTTGTTGAGACGAGCAATCTTATCGATTTTAAATCCAGATGATTGTCCTAGTAGCTTTACAAGGTTATATTGCGATTCAGACAATAATTGCAAAACAAAATGATTTGAGGCAGTAACCAATTCAAGTGTTTTTGTTCCTTTATAAATAGCCACCATCATTCTTTTTGGCGACATGCTTACAGCAGATACATACGTGCAGATGTGCATGTTATGCTCTTTATTGTGCTTAGAACTTACGCTATAGATGGGTAAGTTAACTCTGTTCCAAGGTCTTTTCATTTTTATGAAGGTTATTGATGATTTTTAATATTTTTAAATGGATAAAAATAATTGAGCTAGATGAGTTATTTTATTAGATACTATTTAAAGAGAAAACAAAATTGTGTTTTAAATGTTTTTAACAAAAAAGATATATGGAGAAATTAACTGCGAAAAAAATTTTGGTTGTAGGTGCAACCGGTGGCATTGGTACTCATTTGGTAAAATTGTTGCACCAGAGTGGTGCAAATGTGTTTATAACTGGTAGAAATGTTAGGGGGTTGGCAGCTTTGGCAGAATCAATTGGATTATCCGATTCAAAACTGTTTGCAGCTGATATTTCAGTTTCATCAGATGTGGAAGCATTGGCTGGTGCTGTGTCTAGTGAGATGGGAACACTGGATATATTAATTAATGCTGCAGGAATTGGCATTATCAAGCCCTTGGAACAACTTACTACTGAAGACTTTAATAGATCTGTACAAACCAATTTGCTTGGTTCTTTTTTGTTGGTAAAAGCATTCCTTCCAGCTATGAAGGAAGTGAAAAAAGGGTTAATCATTAACATTCCTGGGGTATTGGGAAAAGTGCCTATGGCCGGTGCAGCTGCATATTCAGCCAGCAAGTACGGGTTGGTAGGAATGATGCAGTGTATTAGGGAAGAGCTTAAACGGACTGAAATAAGAATAACCAATATATTTTTAGGGGGTGTTGATTCTCCGTTTTGGGAAACAATTGACTTGAAGGTCCAGAAAGAAAAGATGATAAGGGAAGAAGAAGCTGCAAGGGCAATTTGGTTTTTATGCCAACAACCAGCCAGTGGTGTTGTGAGTGAAATGGTTCTTCAACCCTTTAATCATCAGGCTATCTAATTATAGCATGGTTCCTTTTAAAAACAAATAAGCGCAATTGAAGTAAATTATTACTCCAGTAACGTCAACTAAAGTGGCTACAAATGGTGCAGAGGAAACAGCGGGATCTGCACCTAATTTTTTTAATAAGATTGGCAACATTGATCCAGTGATTGTTCCAAACATCACTACTCCTATTAATGATATGCCTACTACTGAAGCAATTAACACGTAGTGGGCACCATATACGTCTGGAAAAATTTGAGCCCAAATAACCACGCGAGAAAAACCAATAATACCCAATACGGTTCCTAGAAGGATGCCAGAAACGATCTCCCTGCGCATTACATTCCACCAATCTTCTAAGGTGACCTCACCAACAGTAAGGGCCTGAATAATGAGTGAAGAGGCTTGGGATCCAGTATTTCCTCCGCTTGAGATAATAAGAGGTATGAATAAAGACAAAACCAATGCTTTGTCTAATGCCATTTCGTAAGATGCCATAGCTGTTGCTGTGAGCATTTCGCCCATAAAAAGTACAATCAACCATCCAACTCTTTTTTTGAAAAGTTTCAAGATAGAAATTTCCAAATATGGTTCTTCTAAAGCTTCAGTACCTCCCATTTTTTGCATGTCTTCACTGAACTCTTCATTGGCAACCCAAAGCACATCATCGATGGTTACGATTCCTACCAATATATTGTTGTTGTCAACAACAGGCAATGCAACCCTGTTGTTCATTTTAAAGACTTGGTTGGCCATTTCCTGGTCATCGTTTACATTAAGTTCAATGTATCGGCCATCTGTAAGTTCACTAACCAAACGTTCTGGGGGAGAAAGCAAAAATTCCCTAATTCTTACGTCATCTACCAATTGCCCATGGTCATTGATAACATAAATAACATCAATCGTTTCGCTGTCTTTTCCAACCTCTCTAATGTGTTCAAGTACTTCTGCAATTGTCCAATCCGATTGCACCGCTATATAATCAGGCGTCATTAATCGGCCAACGCTACCTTCATCGTATCCAAGAAGTGACAGGGTTATTTTCCGCTCCTCTGGGTTTAAAAGTTTTATCAACTCACGAACAGCTTCGGTAGGTAGCTCTTCAAGAAATGAAGTACGGTCATCCGCAGGAAGCTCATTGAGGAGGGCTGCAGTTTTTAAAGGCTGAAGTTCATGGATGATTTGTTTTTGAACATTGAGTTCAAGTATCTTGAAAGTACTGGCAGCTCGGTGAACTGATAGTGATGCAATTATTTTAGTTGCATGATCTTCATTATCTTCAACCAATGTGGCAACATCGCTTATATTAAGGTTATTCAAAAACTCATGGATGTGCATGTCATCCTCATCTGAGATGATGCGTTCGAATTGTTCTTGAAACCCAAGGTTGTTTGCCGCAAGACTCATGCACAAAAATTTTAGCAAAATTAATCATAGTTTTTCACCTTACAATATTAAGTTATGATTCAGCCTTACCTGCATATTTTACCCTCAGAAAAAAGGGGTAGTGGTGTTTTTACTTCCCAATCAATTGCTAAAGGTACGGTAATAGAAATTGCACCTGTGATCTTGATGGGCGCTGCAGATCGAGTGTTTTTAGACCAAACATTGCTGCATGATTATATTTTTGAATGGGGAACAGACAAAAGCATGTGTTGCATGGCATTGGGATACGTTCCAATTTATAATCATTCGTATAAATCCAATTGTATCTATGAAATGGATTATCAGCATAATCAAATCAGCATCATTGCTGTATCGAATATCAATAAAGGGGAGGAGCTTTTCATCAATTACAATGGTGATTGGAATGATCCACAGCCGTTGTGGTTTGAAGCAATTTAAGGGAGAAGTTTATAGTTTAGTGTTTAATGATTAGGCATTGTTTGTAACCAATGAAGCGATGATTTAAACTTTTGTAACTTTGCAAATATTATAAGAAAAATATGGCACGACAAGATCTTTTTGAATCTCCAGATTATTATCAGCTTGATGAATTGCTATCTGAGGAGCACATTATGATACGTGCTGCCATCAGGAATTATGTAAAAAAATCAATTTCGCCTATTATTGAGGATGCTGCACAGAAATGTATTTTTCCCATGCAGATTGTAAAAGAAATGGGCGCATTGGGTTGTTTTGGTCCAACAATTCCTACCCTCTATGGCGGCGCCGGTTTGGATAACATCAGTTATGGTTTGATGATGCAGGAGTTGGAGCGAGGTGACAGTGGCGTTCGATCAACGGCTAGTGTTCAAGGGTCATTGGTGATGTATCCTATATACCAATATGGTTCTGAAGCTCAGAAAATGAAATACTTGCCTAAGCTCGCCACTGGTGAGTGGCTGGGATGTTTTGGGTTAACAGAAGCTGATCATGGAAGCAATCCCTCTGGCATGTTAACTCATTACAAAGAAGAAGGAGATTATGTTGTGTTAAATGGCAGCAAGATGTGGATTAGCAATGCACCTTTTGCTGATGTTGCAGTTGTTTGGGCCAAAAATGAAATGGGTGAAATTAAAGGTGTTATTGTAGAAAGGGGCATGGAAGGGTTTTCAACACCTGAAATTCATGGGAAGTGGAGTTTAAGGGCATCTGCTACGGGAGAATTGTTGTTTGAGGACGTGAAGGTGCCTAAGGAAAATATTTTACCCGGTGTTGTTGGATTAAAAGGACCACTTGGTTGTTTGTCAAAAGCACGGTATGGAATTGCATGGGGGGTATTAGGATTGGCGATGGATTGTTACGATGTAGCACTTCGTTATGCTAAAGAACGTTTTCAATTTGATAAACCAATCGGTGCTTTTCAGTTGCAGCAAAAAAAATTGGCTGAGATGGTAACTGAAATAACGAAAGCCCAGTTGCTTAATTGGAGGTTGGGTACATTAATGGACGCCGGAAAATCTACTGCAGCACAAATTAGCATGGCCAAACGAAATTCATGTGCCATGGCCCAGGATATATGCCGAGATGCCCGTCAGATACTGGGAGGAATGGGGATCACCGATGAATATCCAATCATGCGGCACATGATGAACTTAGAAAGTGTGATTACCTATGAAGGTACTCATGATATTCATCTTTTGATAACTGGGATGGACATAACGGGCTTTAATGCTTTCAAGTAACTATGTAAGTTGAAAATATAAATAAGATCAGATGATTGTTTTTCTAATTGGATTTATGGGTTCTGGAAAATCTCACCTAACCCAACAATTATCGATTACTAACGGATTTAGTGTTTTTGATTTAGACCATGAAATAGAAATTAATGAAGGTAAAACCATCAATGAGATTTTTGAAATTCATGGAGAAACTTGTTTTAGAGACGTAGAAGCCTCAGTGCTTCGAAATATTACTAATAAATTACTTTTATCTGAGTCGCAAGTTTTTGAAAATCAACACAATAAAAGTAATTTTGTATTCATTGCATGTGGAGGTGGAACACCATGTTTTAAGAATAATATGAATTGGATGAAGGAAAAGGGCTTGACAGTTTGGTTAAACCCTAGTACTGAAATTCTTTTGACAAGGTTAGTAAAGGATAGGGCAATGAGACCACTGCTGAGAGGGCTAGACGAAGTTGAAATTGAATCTTTCATAAACCTTAAATTATTGGAAAGAAAGCCATTTTATGAGCAATCAATAATTACAATTACTGATTCCCCTTTATCGATTGAATCATTTTTAAAATTGATAAAACATGCATAGGATTTTATTCAAAACAGCTGCTTTTTTGGCCGCATTGTCTGTTATTTTCGGAGCATTTGGCGCACATGCATTAAAGGATTTTGTAAGTGTAGAAGATCTTAATTCCGCAAAAACAGGGATTAATTACCAAATGTTTCATTCTATTGCGATTATCATAGCCGGCATGATGTACAGGCATTATCCAAACAAAAAAATCCTTTGGGCTTCCTATTTTTTTGTTATTGGCACAATACTTTTTAGTGGTTCATTGTATGCCATCGTGTTGTTGAAAACGGTAGGTGTTCCAATCAATTCAATAATTGCAATGTTGACACCTCTGGGAGGTGTTTCATTCGTTGTGGGATGGTTGTGTATGTTTATGGGAATTCCTGTTGATGTAAGCTATATCAAGAAGCCAAAGCAATAACATAAGGTTTTGCTAAATGATTTCATCTATAAAAACCATGTATTTTGGAGCACATTATGATGTAAATTTGATTAATAACAACCGAAAGGAAATAACAATAAAATTTATCATCAGCACATGGGAAATAAATTAAAATCCCCGAAAGTTAATCCAGACCCTGATGTGTTTACAGAAGAAAAACCAGACGAAGTTGCTATCACGGAATTGGTGAGAGACAAACGTACCCATAAAATATTCGGGGCCTTTTTGGTATTTATTTGCTTCTTTTTATTGATTGCATTTGGGTCCTATTTGTTTACTTGGACCGCTGATCAGGATAAAATTAGGGATACAGGTATCAAAATATTGCTGCCAAACGAACTTGAAATAACCAATTTATTTGGCAGTTTAGGAGCCTATACGGCATTTGTTTTTTTTGAATATGGCTTTGGCATTGCTTCTTTCTTTTTTTGCATGTTGTTTTTTGTATTGGGAATAAACCTTTTATTAGATAGAAAAGTGTATTCTTTGTGGCGAAGCATTCGCTATATGATATTAGGATTAGTGATTGTTAGCGTAAGTGCTTCCTACTTTACAGGATTGTCAGCTTTTAATTGGGGTGGGGCTTTTGGACAATATTCATCAACCTGGATGAACGCCGTAATCGGGAAAGTAGGCACTTTTGCCGTTTTAGTTACGGCCCTTTTTGCCTATTTTATTTGGAGATTTAACCCTGTTTTTAATTGGACCTTCGGCAAGAAAAAAACACATGCTTTAGTTTTGAATGAGGCTGTTTTGGCTCAACCATCGCCAACCGTAGTTCCAGATACTGTACAACCGAGGATTGATTTAACGCAAGGTGATTTAGGGAAGCGGAGAAAAAAGAGAATTGATGTCAACCCCGATGATCAATCAACCCCTTTTGAGGTGGTTGAAAAAGAGGAAGAGGTGTTTCCATTGTTTAATGATCAAACACTCGACAATTCAAATAAATTATTGGTATCTAATGAAGGTGAATTAACCTTAATTAACGAAGATTTATCAAAATCAGCGCCAGGGTTAGAAATCAAACCTGTCATTCAGGAATCAATGGTTAAGCCTCAAGCATCCGCTGTATTGGGTTCACCTAATTACGACCCAATTGCTGATTTAAAGAATTACAAATACCCAGCGTTGGATTTATTGGCTCAACATTCAGGCGAAAAAATTGTGATGGATCAACATGAATTGGAGGCGAATAAGAATCAAATCATGACGACCCTGCGCAATTATGATATTGAGATTCAAAAAATTTTTGCTACTGTAGGACCAACCGTAACCCTTTATGAAATTGTTCCAGCGGCTGGAGTTAGGATTTCGCGTATTAAGAATTTGGAAGATGATATTGCATTAAGCCTGTCTGCATTAGGTATCCGAATTATCGCACCTATTCCAGGAAAAGGAACTATTGGTATTGAAGTTCCCAATGTCAAAAAAAGCATTGTAGGCATGAGGTCTTTGTTGGCATCAGAGAAGTTTCAGAAAAATGATTATGCGCTACCAATTGCATTGGGTAAAAAAATTGACAACGAAAATTTCATACTAGATTTGGCAGCTATGCCACATCTTTTGATGGCTGGAGCAACAGGACAAGGAAAGTCTGTTGGATTAAATGCCATCCTCGTTTCGCTTTTATATAAAAAGCATCCTTCACAGCTTAAGTTTGTCTTGGTTGATCCAAAGAAAGTGGAGTTGTCCTTGTACAGGATCATTGAGAAACACTTTTTAGCAAAATTACCTGGCGAAGAAGATGCTATCATCACTGATACAAGAAAGGTTGTTAATACGTTGAATGCGCTTTGTATTGAAATGGATGAGAGATATGATTTGCTGAAGGAAGCCGGTTGCCGTAACATCAGAGAATACAATGAAAAATTTGTTAGCAGAATATTATTGCCAACCAAAGGCCATAAATTCCTTCCTTTCATTGTTCTGGTGATTGATGAATTTGCAGATTTAATCATGACGGCCGGTAAGGAGATAGAGACTCCAATAGCAAGGTTGGCTCAGTTGGCAAGGGCAATTGGAATACATTTGATTGTAGCCACACAAAGGCCTTCGGTAAATATCATTACAGGAACGATAAAAGCGAATTTCCCGGCACGGATAGCCTTTAAAGTTTCATCTAAGGTTGACAGCAGAACTATCCTTGATGTGGGAGGTGCCGAGCAGTTGATCGGTCGAGGTGATATGCTCGTTTCATACATGGGTGAAGTTACACGGGTGCAATGTGCTTTTGTTGATACGCCAGAAGTTGAAAAAGTTGTAGATTTCATAGGCCTGCAGCAAGGGTATCCTTCTGCATTTGAACTGCCTGAAGTCATTGATGAAAAAGATATAGAGGATAGAGAGGTTGATTTATTGAGCCGCGATCCTTTGTTTAATGACGCCGCAGTGCTCATTGTGCAGAGTCAAATGGGATCTACTTCTTTGATTCAACGTAGGATGAAACTGGGTTATAACAGGGCTGGTAGATTGATGGATCAGTTGGAAGCAGCTGGAATTGTTGGTCCGAGCAAAGGAAGTAAAGTGAGAGAAGTTTTGTATAAAACAGAATATGAACTAGATCAATACCTGAATTCAATATAATAATCTTTTCTTTGCAAAAGAATGTGCTTTGATACTAAACCCAAATAATCAATAGTTTACATGTTAAATAAAATTTTACTAGCTGGTTTCACATTGCTGATTCTAATTTCAAATATACATGCACAAGTGCCTAAAGGCATGGGAAAGAGTGATCCAGAAGCCAAAAAAGTCTTGGATGCCGTAAGTGCAAAATTCAAAACCTTCAAAACCATGAAGGCCTCTTTCACTTTAAAGATTGAAAATGCTGCCGGTAAAGTGCAGGGAACAAAGTCAGGCACTGTGATGATGAAAGGAGTAAAATATCAAGTTTCAATTACAGGCCAAGAAATTTTTTGTGATGGTATAAGTATTTGGACGTTGGATAAGGCTGCACAAGAAGTTCAGTTAAGCACCCTAGACAACAGCAGTGGCTCAATTACTCCTCAAAAATTATTTACAAACTTTTATGATAAGGATTTTCTGTTTTACTTAAATCCTGACATTAAACATGATGGCAAAACATATCAAGTAGTTGAACTTACTCCTATAGACAAAACAAAACCTTTTTTCAAACTTGTGCTCGAAGTCGACAAGGCTTCAAAGGTCATCATGTCAACACGGGTCTTTGAAAAATCAGGCAATCGTTACTTGTATGCCATCAATTCATTTTCAACAAACACTGCTATTGCGGATGATGCTTTTGTCTACAGTGCTAAAAAGTATCCAGGTGTCGAGCTGATTGATTTGCGTTGATTATTGATTTCCCCAACGGTATGTGCTTATATCGAAACCGGATAAGTCTAAAATGCGGTCTACTACCGTATAGGCAATATCTTCCGCTGTTTTAGGATTACTGTAAAATGATGGTGTTGCAGGACAAATAATACCACCTGCCAAGGTAATTGTTTCCATATTTTTGATGTGAATCAAGTTATATGGAGTTTCTCTTGCTACACAAATTAGTTTCCTCCTCTCTTTAAGAACTACATCTGCTGCCCTTGATATCAAATCGTTTGAAATACCGGATGCAATTCTCCCCAAGGTTCCCATTGAGCACGGGACAATTATCATGGTGTCGTATTGACCAGATCCTGAGGCAAAAGGGGCATTAAAATCATTCTTTTCAAATATGGGAAGATCTAGGTGGAGATATGCTTGATTTTCTAATTCGGTTTCCCATACAACGCGGGCATTGTCTGAAAAAATTATGGCAAGCTGATCCCACTGTTCATGCAATTGTTTGAGCTTTTTTATGAGAAGGTGGGCATAAATTGATCCACTGGCCCCGGTTACTGCTACAACAATTTTTCTCATTAACGTCCTATTTGAATTATAAACAATGAAGGCCAATAAAAGTTACTTTTTTTTGAAAAAAAATGAAAAAGTGCTCTTTCCCCATTCTTTTTTAAAATTAAAACCTTAACAATACAATAAGATTTATCATGTTCCGTTATAACTATGGTTTTTCATAGGATATTGGATTTAAAACGGGGCTGGATTTTTATCCTGGCCCTTTTTTTTGTCTTAACTTGATTTTCAAAAAAAATCCCTGCCGAAGCAGGGATAAAAGTATTAAAGTTCAGACATCTTCGCAATTTGTTCACTCTTATAAGAGCCTTCGTCTAATTTTTTCTTTGTTTCTTCAAAAGCTTTTAATGTTAATGCGATGTCTTCATCCGTATGAGCAGCAGTTGGGATCAGTCTATAGATTATATGTCCTTTTGGAATAACTGGGTACACAACAATGGAACAGAAAATATGATAATTTTCTCTTAGGTCTGTTACCATGAACGTAGCTTCTTCAACCCCTCCTTTCATATAAACAGGTGTAACAACTGAATCAGTTTTTCCAATATCAAATCCTTTTTCTTTTAAACCCTGTTGTAGTTTAAGTGCATTTTCCCAAAGTTTATTTTTTAGTTCAGGTTTGGTTTTAAGCAGTTCCAAGCGTTTTAAATTGCCTAATACAATCGGCAATGGAAGTGATTTTGCAAAAATTTGACTCCGGATATTGTATCTAATGTAATCGATTATTTGTTTTGGGCCTGCAATAAATGCACCAATAGAGGCCATTGATTTGGCAAAGGTGGAAAAATAAAGATCAATTTCATCCTGAATACCTTGCGCTTCACCAGCGCCGGCACCTGTTTCTCCCAAAGTTCCAAATCCATGGGCATCATCAACAATCATTCTAAACGCATATTTAGGGCGTAGTTCAGTGATTTCTTTTAACTTCCCTTGATCTCCTGCCATTCCGAAAACTCCTTCGGTAATGAGCAAAATACCACCGGTATTGTTTTTTTCGATAAGCGCTGTAGCCCTTTGAAGTTGTTTTTCACAATCTGCAATGTCATTATGTTTGTATACAAAACGGTGACCTGTATGAAGTCGAAGTCCATCAATAATACACGCATGGCATTCTGCATCATAAACAATCACGTCATGTCTGCTGCATAAAGTATCTATTAAACTTAAAATTCCTTGATAGCCAAAGTTGAGTAGAATAGCATCTTCTTTTGATTCAAAAGCAGCTAATTCTCTTTCTAACTGTTCGTGGTGGTTAGTATTGCCGCTCATCATCCGTGCTCCCATCGGTGTGGCTAATCCAAATTCTACTGCTGCATCTCCGTCTGTTTTTCTTACTTCAGGGTGGTTCGCTAATCCCAAGTAATTGTTTAAGCTCCATACAATTTTTTCTTTGCCACGGAAATTCATTCTATTGCTAATCTCACCTTCCAGCTTTGGGAATGCAAAATAGCCATGTGCACGTTCTCTGTGTTGTCCAAGTGGGCCGTAATTTTTAATCAGCCTTTCGAAAATATCTGCCATATTTGAAGGATTAAATGTTTAATGACAGTGCAAAGATAAATTTTTTAATTTTTAGTTCAATATAACAAGAGCTTAATCTGTAGAGTTAAGATCAAAACTTCCCAAAACCTTATCTTTGCCACGAATTATAGCCATATTTAATTATGAAAAAAAGTATTGTAGGATTTTTAATCTTTGTTTTTGTCTTTTCTAACGCAACTGCTCAACAGAAAATATCAAAAGACGCTGCCCCAAAATTGGTTGTAGGCATCATGGTGGATCAGATGAGGTGGGATTATTTATATCGATTCCAAAGTCGCTTCGGTGAAAAAGGATTTAAGAGGATAATGAGAGAAGGCTTTAGTTGTGAGAATACTTTAATCCCTTATGCGCAGACTGTAACGGCAGTGGGACATGCGACAGTTTATACAGGGTCTGTTCCTGCTATAACTGGCATTATGGGAAATGATTGGTATGATAGGCAATTAAAGAAAATGGTTTACTGCGTTGAGGATGATTCTGTTAAGTTAGTTGGCTCTAAAAGCAAAGGTGAGCCAATGTCTCCCAAAAATCTGATTGCTACAACCATAACCGATGAGTTGAAGCTGGCCACGAATTTCAGGTCTAAAGTAATTGGTGTTGCTATAAAAGATAGGGGCAGTATTTTGCCAGCAGGTCATGCTCCTGATGGTGCGTATTGGTATGACGCCTCTTCTGGAAATTTTATTTCTAGCACTTGGTACATGAAAGAGTTGACGCCATGGGCCGCCTCTTTTAATGGAAGAAAAATTACAGATTCTCTTTATCAGTATAAGTGGAATTTAAGCAAGCCATTCGCTTCCTACATTCAAAGTGACACTGGTAATTTGATTTTGAAAAAAAATACCTTTCCTAGAAATTTAGAGTCAAATATTGGGAAAAATTACGGCGCCATTTCTTCAACACCTATGGGAAATACATTAACATTGGCATTTTCAAAAGCTGCAATTGAAGCAGAACAATTGGGTGCCGATAGTATCCCAGATTTTCTTGCCATAAGTTTATCAAGTCCTGATTATGTTGGTCATACTTTTGGACCAAATTCAGTTGAAATAGAGGATACCTACATAAAATTAGATGAGGAGTTGGGATTGTTTTTTGATTATTTAGATAGGAAAATCGGAAAGGGGAAGTACACATTTTTCATGACAGCAGATCATGCGGTAGCACATGTACCTGCATTTTTGGCGGAGCATAAATTGCCTGGAAAATCGATGAAAGGCAGCAAACGTGCGGAGTTGGCAACAGAGGCAAAGTTTGGAATCAAAAAAATTATTGAACTTGAAACTGATAA
>Ga0209550_10000346_pt1 | contig 42111 bp, 51 predicted proteins | sample LauGreSuBDMM15SN_2_FD_187567 | JGI IMG/M metagenome (GOLD analysis project Ga0209550, IMG submission 187567) | Freshwater lake microbial communities from Lake Michigan, USA - Su13.BD.MM15.SN (SPAdes) (version 5) | ecosystem: Environmental > Aquatic > Freshwater > Lake | place: Lake Michigan...
TCTGAAAATTGCCCCTATCCTTTTCCTGGAGAAAATATTTTGATTTTTGATTTTTCATTCATTCATTTATTCATACATTCATTTTGGTCAGTCTTGGTTTAGGTTGGTTTAGATCTCTCTATCTCTCTATCTCTCTCTACCTCTCTCGTCGTCTAGCAGAAAATATATATATATATATATATATATATATTCATATATTCATTCATACATTCATACTATGAATGTATGAATGTATGAATGAACGAAAAAATGAAAATCAAAATAATTTTCACCAGGAAAAAGGGAGGGACATTTTTCCAGACCCTTACATGAATGTATGAATGTATGAATGAATGAACGAAAAATGAAAATCAAAATAATTTTCACCAGGAAAAGGAGAGGGGCAATTTTCCAGAACCTTCCTTTACTGAATTACTTTTTTCGATTGACAACGATTGACTCACCGTTTGCTCGGTGCTCGCTGTGGCACAAGGTGGAGAGAACTTATCGAGTTCATCGTTTGTCCTGTTTATTAAACAACACAAAGTGATCTACACTGTCTTTGTCTACAAGTGTAGCCTACGGAACCAGCGCGATGGGTTGCTCGCGCGTGAACTGGCTGTTGCGCGTGGCTTGGCTGCTGCGCGTGGACTGGCTGCCCGTGCGGTGGCTGGCGGGGACGCGCATGCAGGTGGAGAGGACGGCGCGCGTACTGGTTTCTTTGCAGGAGGCCAAGACATACCACTCAGAAGCACGGCATGGAATCCGCTCTCGAGCAGCATCGTGCCAGATGCGACGTGGATGAAGATACCCTTGCTCTGTTTCCAAGTGCCGCTGTGCAGCGCTTTGCGCACAAGCTTGTCTTGTTTTCTCCAGAGCGTGGTGTTGGTCTTGAAGTCGCGGGTGATGTAGTACTGTCGCACGTCGACATAATCCAAGAAGTCCACTTCGAATTTGAGCTTTTTGGTTGGTGAATGCTTGCTGCGCATGATTGACTTGGGCGGAATGCCGGGGAGGGCCTCGAGCGGCTTCAAGGGCGGCGTGTACATGCTGCGTGTTTTGAGTTGGTCTGGCTTTGCTGTGTCTTCGCTGTTTATATAGGCAGGAAGTTCGCGAGTGTTTGAGGACTCGCACGAGCGAGTGTGCTTCAGGTTCCAAATTTAGAGCGCGGGAAACACAGGCACTGCGGGCAAAAGGCGTATTGGGGGGGGGGCAACAATATGAAACGTTGCGATTATTTTTTATTTTTTTGACTTGTAAATTCAAAAGAGCGGTATATAAGACGTGCGGAGTGTGGGTATCAGTAGCCATGGACGCATTCGCTGCGTTCGTCCTGTGTGTGTTCTTCGTTATCGTTTGGATGTTCATCGCAAACTGCTGCGATATGACGGGCCGTCAAAGTCCGTACAGGCTACCACAGCACGAGGAAACCGACGCCTACCAGCGGTACATCAAGCAGGAGTACCAAGACAGTCTAAGGCGTAGGCGTAGGTAATCGTTTATTCTTCGTAATAAACATGATCACGCTTTCGTCAGCTTACGCAGAAGGCCCTGCAACGAAGCTTCTTCTGGATCTTTATGTACGACGAGTGTCGGAACCTCATCGTCATGTACTTCTTGCACCGACTCTGTCGAATCTGGCTCTGCGACGGGCACTCGATCACGCTTGTTTTTGTTCTTATTCTTTCGTTTCTTTTTTTTGTTTCCGTGCTCCGTGTATCGAGGGTTCCTGTACCATGCATTCATTTTTGGTTGCGTCGATGAATGCGCACCATATTTTTCACGATGGATTGTATATTCCTTGTTGAAAGAATCCTGTGTATGTAAATGGTTCGCAGGAAACCAATTCTTGAGCACATTGAATATGTCACGAAAATGTGCGACCAAGGTATGGTCGTCTAGAGAATCATATTGCTTGTGTAAATGTTCATGATGTTTATGTTGAAACTCGTGAGCACGTTTCAAGATCAACTTAACCTTCTCTTTCTTCGCTTGAATGTCTTCATCTGAATGATTCATGTCTTTGCTTGTCCAAGAATGCATATCTTTAAGACGGCGTTCGTAATGAAACAGTGCGCTCACCATGCCGCCGAATTCTTGTCTTGGTAATCCTGTATGTGTACTCGCCATGAACTTCGTCTCATAATCTTAAATATGCAACGCCACGGAAACCACATTCGTGCTATATTCTATTTCTTTATTCAAAACACAACAGCCACCAACACACTCAAACTACATCGCATTCATACTACGCTATTGCTCTGGCGGCCCGATCGCCCACAGCGTCAGCGCAAAGTTCGCGCGCAGTCCACCCTCCACAACGACGGGCTTGCCGGGCGACGTGCACACGCGCGTGGCGTACGGCAGGCGCATGCCGTTGACCCACACGTCCTCGTCGTCCTCGTTGTGCACCTCGAAGAAGTCGCCGAATCGCGTGACGGTGAAGGCGGAGGGCATGGCCTGCTCGCTGTTGAGCACCACGTCGTCGAACGCGGCGCTGCCGACAGTTAGGCGGTCCTTCTGGAACGTGAGCACGCTGCCGGGTCGGCCGTCTATCGCCGCGGTGATGCGCGTGGCGCGGAGCTGGCGCGCGGGGTCAACTCCGCTTTGTACGCGTGGGTTCACGCCGTCCAGCGGTATGCGGTCGAGCTCAGGCCCGAGGTCCTCCATGTCGAACATGCAGTCTGTGCAAGACGACGGGCTCTCGGACATGTGGGGCCAGCGGGCGTGGGTTTCGCCAAGGCAGTACAGGACACAGTGGTTGTTCATGCGCGTGCTAGTGTCAGGATTTCCGCGTTTCCGAAGAATCCCGTTCTATTGGCGCCTTAAATCGAGAAAGTGGCCGTTCCGAAGAGCCGTCGATTTGGAAAGATTTGAGCGCACGTGCGGCTTTTTTCTCTATAAATACAAGGCCCAGCGCACTCTGCATTCAACAAGATGTCCACATGCATCTCCACGACCCAGGTGCTCTCCACCACAGAGGAATCCACCGCAGACATCTCCGCGACCCCGGTCCTCACCACCGAAGCCTCGACGCCCCCGACACTTCCGGATCTTCCTGACGACACCCAGACCCCCCCGACGCTCAAGCGCAGCAGCACGCCCGTCTCGGGCAAGCCCCAGCCGCTCAAGCGCAGCAAGAAGGTTAACTTCTCGTCGGACGAGAAGGACGAGAAGGACGAGAAGGACGAGAAGGACGAGAAGACCGAGAAGACCGAGATGGACGAGAAGACCGAGGCCGAGGCGACTACTGCCATGACCCCGGAACAATCGCAGCTCATCGAGGCCCTCGTTGGCCTGCTCCAAGCCGGCAAGGTAACCGCAACTGCGCTGCTCGCGGTGTTTGAGGAGCTCAAGACTCTTCCGCATTCCAAGACGAAGGAGCCAGCCGACGACGCCGAGCGCGCGTTCGAGCACCGCGTCATGATGGACAAGGTGCGCGAGGCGACGGTCTCGGCGTGGAAGAAGTCGCACATTCAGATGTCCGCTGTGCCGGTTATTGAGGTGGACTAGACTGCTTGAGAGTGAGAGAATATGAATGCTAAGGTGTTTATTCAATAAAACCTTCATGTTTTGAAATCAGTTGTATCTTGGATGTTAAGTGCATCACATGCCGAGCCACGCGGCGAGCGCGAGGAAGCCGACGGCAAACATTGGTGGTATGGAAGTGTGCGCCGCGGACTTCATGCCGAGGACCCCGTTGTCGCCGAAGCACTCTTCGCCTGCTGGTGCCGACTGATCCGTGCATTGCTTGTCGATCTCCGCATCTGTTGCTTTAGTACACTTCTTGCCCGATTGAACACACAACCCCTTACACAACTTCAAACGTCCACCCTTGCTGTTGCACGGAGCCGCGGCTTTGGACTCCGGTGAATTGACAGCGGACATACAAGCCATGGTTGCCCATAGGGCTCTGCACTCGTCGTTCTTGGTTATGTCTTTGCTGCTGTCGTAGGCCGTCATGACCAACCCATCAAACAGCTTGGTCAAAATGAGACTGGCGGCGTCTCCGGTTGCGAATTCGCCATTGAACATAGTGCAATTTTTAAGATCTGCGAACTTTTGGGTGCATGTTTGCGTGGCCTCCGTGGAAGAGAGCAAGGCGAGTGTTGCGAACAGTAGGATACAGGCGCGTATTCTGGACTGCATACAGCTGAAACAAGACTCTTATATACTTCAAGCATTCGATTTTATTAAATCTACAAACGCGCAACAAAAGACTAGGACCTACGAATCATAGTGAGCTTGACGAAACGCATTGGTGTCCTACGGTACCCACGCAAGACGTCCATGACCCAAGGCAGCACGTCGAGCAGCACCGCCTCGCCGGTCGGTAAAGTCAGCGTTACCTCCTCACCGACATTATTGAAGAACCGATGCCCGTCCACGTTGATGTGGTTGTCGTACCTGAGGTCGTCGCGCACGCAATCGTCCAAGTGTTCGAATATGTCATGCACGTTGCTTCGCGTGTACTCCTCACCCCTGTGTGTGTACGTGAGATGAAGGACGACGTTGACCCCGGCATGTCCAGTTGCGGACAGCAGGCAGGGCACATGGTCAAGCGCATCCTTACGCTTGCGCACCACTCTCCAATGGAGGCTGACATTTGTCGAAAACGCATGCTCGCGCGTCCAGGCTTCGAGCCTTCGCTTTTGAGCGACACTGCGCCGAGCCACGGGCACATTGAAGTCCCAAAGACCGTAGACATCTACGCGACCATGCCTTGCATCTCTGCTGTCATCGTCGTCGATCATTCCAGTCAAAGCGTCTCCTGCGTAGAAGCCCAACGTGAACACGATATGGCAGTCGTGGATTCGGCCTTCGATACTCCACTGCACCGTAAGCTGATGACCGCCCATGTGCAACGTGAAGAACATGAAGCGCAATCGATTGTTGGGCAACGCACTCTCATGATTGAGACAGTGCATCGCGGTGGACACGACGTGCTCGAGGAACGCGTCGCGCGCTAAGCACACCGAGGGCATGAGGAGCGCGCGCTGCCGGAGGCCCTTGCGCCAGCACGAGCGCACGAGCGCGCGCATGAACGCAAGGCACTGCCGGTTCACACACTTGATGATGTCCCCCGGCTCCGACAAGTGCACGTGCACGGACGGGCCGCAGCGGGTCTGTACGGCAGGCGTGAACCGCGTGAGAACGCTCAGGGCGTGCTGGAGAATCTTGAAGAACAGTTCCTCGTCGAGGTCGCGTATGGCAGACATCCCGAGGATCTGCACTGATGATTAGCGCGGCGCGGTGTTATATACTATGCGTTGGAGATTTATGGAGGAGAGTATAACTTTATTAATTCAAAAGCAGAGGCGCCTGCGCGCGCAAGGCCGTGTACTGTTCGTGGAGGAATCGCCCGATGCGGTACTTGTGCGTGAATTCCCAGACGGCGTACTCTGCGACCTCTTCCGGCGTGTAATTGGTGGACAATACCAGACATACGTCTGGCATGGGCACGATTTCCTCGGGCGAATGCTGGACGCCTTCCTCGGCGGCGTCATCCAGGACGCCGCACTGGACGACGAGCTGATGGGCGCCGTTCTCGAGGCGCTGGCGCAAGAGACTCACGCCCAATATCTCGAAATCTCCGAGATAACCACTGAGGCGGTAGATAGACCTGTCGGGTAGGGCTCGCGGGTCAGGATACTGGTCACAGTGGCAGAGCTGGATGCTCTTATTGACGCACATGACCACCATCAGCTGGATAACGCTCTTGGTCTCCTCCAGCACGTACGTCTCAACCTCTGCGCGCCAGGACTTGCAGACGCGCCGGGCGACGAGGAGCGGTCGTGGCACGTTGAGCATGACGATGGCCATCCCTCCGGGTGCGTGTTCGGGTTCCTGCTCTTCTTCGTTATCCCACAACGTCGGCCTGATGTGGTCGGACAAGAGGCTCTTAAGGACAAGAGTCTGAACGTCGTGAATCATCGTGTTTCACTTTTGGTTTCGAGTGGAGTGAAGGCTGTTGCTTTTATAGGCGTTTGCAGAGCTCGAGTTCGCGCGTGGCTCGCACGTGTTTATTACATACAAAAAAAAATACAAAATCAACATCCTAATGCCTACTGCAGCCTCATCACCGCCTTCTGCTCGAGCAGCCATACGCGGAGCGTCTCGGCCATCATCTCGTTCCACCTCTTGAGCTCGGCGGCACTCTCTTTGTCTAGAATCTGGAACCAGCAGGCATCTGGCACACGCATGGTACGGACCTCGGAGCACCGCTCGCCCAGGACCGCGTAATCCTCGCGCAGCGCATACTGCACCGCCAACGAATGGTGTGCGCCTATCCTCTGCCGGGTGAACTCGAGCGAGGCCCGCAGAGTCGGGCCGAGCCGGAGGTGCCACTCGACGACAGTGTAGTTTGGGATCCACGCTTGCGGTGTGTGGTGAGCATAAGGAGGATGAAAGTAGCTCTCGAGTAGACAGAGCCCAAGACCGCGCTTGATGGCGCGCCGCCAGGTCCTCGCGGCCACATTGCGCATCTGCCGCCTGAGGTAACACCTGAACTCCTTGCGCCAGGTGGCTGACACTGCCGCAGCGATGAGCATGTGCGGGCGCACGGCGATCTGCGTCTCGATGAGCGCGCCGGGCTTCTCGTGGCGGTAGAGTGGGGTCCCGGGGTGGTGGAAGGTCCGAGTTGGCACCCGGCCGCTGAAGACGGTCCTGGCCAGGGTGCTCTGCATGTCAGTGTTCATGCTCGTGCTTTCTGTCTGAGTTCAAAATTTCAGTGAAAGTTCGCTGGGCTATATATAGGCATTCGCGAACTTTTTTTAGTGCACGAGCGCTTTTTAGTGCACGAGCGCTTTTTAGTGCACGAGCGCTTTTTAGTGCACGAGCGCTATTCTTAGCGTCGATTTTCAGCGCCGTCTATATAAGCCAGGCTGCAATTTCAGACAGCACTTCAAAGTTCCAGGCCAGAGGCGACACGAAACATTAGATGTCTCTATATAAGAAAGCTAGAGAAGAAACATCTTGCCACATCGGATCCGTTCCGATGCCTCGGCCTTTCTTGCTGGTGCTTTTCGACTTGAACATGGACCTCATCCTTTTTTTTGGAGATGCCTTCACAGTGTCGAACTACGCCGCAAACAAGGAGTTGGTGGCTATGGCGAAGGAGAAACGTATGCTGGTTCGCGGAGACGTTAAGCTCAGTGACGCCGACAGCCTCATTCTCCACGACAGGATTGAGCAGGTCTCCAGTTTCTACGCAAACCACGATTTTGCGCACATCAAGACCTTGGACGCGAGCTTCTCGAGTATCCCATGGACCGAGGAGGTTCGCAAACATAATTTTCGATTTTTGTGGCAAACGGTGGATGACCTGCTATGCAGGAACCGCAAGCACCTCGAGACGTTGAAGCTAACCATCAACTTCCCTCTCGACATCGGGTTCTGGAACAGGAAGTTCTTTTGCATGAAGCGTACCTTCAAGAATCTTACGAGTATCACAATCTACAACCCGAAACAAACCACCTCTTTTGTGCTGGAGATCTTGAAGAGGATGCCTGCTCTTCGGGAGGTGGTGATTTTTGGGAATGTGTCGATGACACCGGAAGACGCTGTCATGAAAAGAGATCTGTTTTGCATCAAAAAATTGCCCTGCTATTCATTCGGTAATTTGCCAGTCATGCTAAGCATCCCGGTAGTTCTTCCAAACTGTCTCGAGGTGCTGGACATCATCGGAGGCAAGGGCTTTCGAAACGCGACCTTGTTTGCGACAGAACTTGGGTACGCGATGAGACAGCATCGCTTCTTGAGGCTCAAGAGGCTGGGCATTCGAGATTTGTTCATGACAATGATGAAACCAAGCGGCACCACATTGTTGGAGCGGTTGCACTTGTGTCCGTCGCTGGAGTGGGTCGGTCTTGGTGATGCGACTAAGTTTAAGCAGTGGCAGAACGAGGCGGTCGCCAAGCTCCGCGCGGATTGTCCACACCTGATCGTCGATTGCACGTGATAGCCGATTGCACGTGATAGTTCATTGCACGTGATAGTGTATCGCACGTGCGTTAAAAAGAATAAAGGTCTATAAAAGCTCGGGCCTTTGTGCTCAATCGATTTTGCCAGCTTCCAGCTCCACGCTCCACGCTCCACGCGTTCAGTTCAGCCCGCGCTTTAGTCTCAAGACAGTCGATTGCACGTGATAGTGTATCGCACGTGCGTTAAAAAGAATAAAGGTCTATAAAAGCTCAAGCAAAGTTGCTCATCGAATTTTCCAGCTTCCAGCTCCACGCTCCACGCTCCACGCGTTCAGTTCAGCTCGCGCTTTAGTCTCAAGAGGTCTATATAAGCTCAGGCCTCGCGCTCGTCGAATCTTATTCGAGATGGGTGCTGTGAAGTTCTGGGTAAACCAGCTTCGCATCCTAGACCTCGAGTTCTACGAGATCAAAGACCTGAAGAAGCAATTTCCCGGGGATCCCGCCGTCCTCGCTCGAGAGACCAAGTACTTCCAGACAAAGGAACTCCTCGCGCAAACAGTCAGGACGATACCAACAAAGCTGCAGAATAAGATTTTGAAGGCGATGGATCGTCGCGGCATGCTTGGACGCGCCGCGAGGCTTCCACCAGCACAGTACACTCAAGCTCAAGCACGATTCAGCAGCATCGGCATCCAGATCGCGGCGCGACTGGTGCCACGGCCTGCGCGTGAAGACTAGGCGAGCTCGAGACTGCTTCTAGTTTTGTGCTGTTTATTTCGTTTTAATAAACACTCGTGAAAAATCACCCTACCTCACGCCTCCACCAACCACACCGTGCCCAGCCGAATCGCAACTTGCATGTACGCGAACGCTACCACGGTGGCCGCCGCCGCGATGAAGAGCTCCTGCACTACCATGCGCAGGATCGCCGCGTAGAATTCCTCGGCGTGAATCTGTGTGTGCGAGCGGAACGCGTCCTGGTTGCGCAGGATGCGCTCGCGCGTCGTGGCGTGTGTGTACATGCTCATGCTCGCTCTGGGGCTCAGATTTAGTTTGGACACCCAAATCATAACTCAAAACGAAGAGCCGCGAAAAAAAACGAAGAGACACTTCGGAACGCGGCCTTTGAATTCGCGCGCATTTGACACGTATTCGACACAAGTGGCAAGTGCACGGGCGATGGCAGACAAGGAGAAGCTCGCGGCGCTTGTGCATCACAAGAAGAACCTCGATGAGGCCGCACGCGGCATCGAAATGTACAAGCTTATCTGCGTCGCGGATAGCAGCGCTGACATGCGCAAGATGCGCGGCCTCGTCAAGGCCTTCAACGAGTCGCAGCAGACCCTCGAGGCCCGCGTGGCTGCCCTCACCGCGGATGAGCGGTGGCAGTTCATGTTCACGGCCATGGTGACCGGGGCGTTTGAAGAAGAGGATTAGGTGGTCGTGGTCGTGGTCGACTATCGCTTTGATGATTTTTGATTTTATTGACTCGTTAAATCAGGGTCAGCGTCAATGACACTAGTTGAATAAACGAAATTCGTGGTGCTGATGTGCAACTATGGTCCGCTATGAAATAAATATTAAATACGCACGACTGCAGCCGTATCTGCGTATGGTCTTCCCTGAAACGCCCCTGCGTCTCTTCCTCCACCGCACTTTATTTGAATACGCTACGACTGGAAGTCGTATAGGCGTATGAGATTCCCTGGTCCCTTTCGGGACCTCGGGTCTGCAGAGACTACTTTTCCTAATCTATTGGATACGATGCCGAAAAAAAACTACACGGGACAGGCGCCGTCCTTGCTTATTTCCATGATCCAAAACGACCAGTAGAACAGCAGGAAGAGGGCGACCGCGTGAGCGTGTGAATACGCGACGGTACAAGTGAACAGCACCGAGAACAGCAGCACCTCGAAGTGCTGCAGTTCGAGTGGCTTGCACTGTGTCTGTGGCATGTCCGTGTAGAGAAGATGGCGTGTGCTATGGATTAAAAGGCAGATAAAATACGAGCTTTCAGACGTGTTTAATATTAATCATATTCAACACGAAAGGCAAAGCCGCGCGAATCGATCAGGTCATGCACGGCCTGAAGGTGCCACTCCTTGAGCCTCTTCTTGTTGCCGACGACGACCTTGCGAAGCTTCTTGCAGTGCTTAAATGCCTTCAAGAAAGGCACACCTTCCTGCTTCCTCATAGTGGCAAACGTGTTGATCATGATCACCTCCTCGAGGTTATTGAAGCGTCCCTGCTCCGCTGCATGAGCAAACGCGGTCACAAAGAGCATGCGGTCGTAAACCTTCGCGACAAGAATGGTGCTGATGTCCAAGATAACCAGGGACGCGGGCAGGGCCACGGAGACTCCGGTGAGGCTCCTGACGTCAGGAGCGATCTCGTTCAAGTACTTGGCGTCTGCAAAATGCATGTCGAGAGCTCCGAGAAGCTTGACCTGCTTGACGCTGGTCATGCATTCGAGCAAGTTCTTCATGACGCCCGTGAAATGGAATTCGTTGTTGAATGCCACCGTCTCGAGCTTCGGGAACGGGCCTACTTCGATCTTGCCATTTGCGCGGTAGCGACAGTCGTAGTCGTGATATGCATATGTCTTGAAAGCGTACTCCAAAACTGTCATGCCCAAGCGGTTGGTGTTGATGACTGTGTGCATCCACTTGTACATTTGGCACAACCGGTCATTCATTTCTCCTGACCACAAAGAGTAACGACTCGCGGCCACTTCTTGACGAGTGGCGTCTCTCGCGACCATCGTGTGAAAGGCGTGAAGCTCGAGGACGTCGAGGCCCGGGTGCGCCGTGAGGGCGTCCCGGGCAGCCTTGAAGCGGTACCAGCTGAGACGGCCTTGTTTGTTGTTCAAGTGGAAGGCCAGAAAGAAGAAGCCACGCTGAGCGTCTGCGAATTCCTTGAACTCCCTGCACACACGCGCGTTGCGCCAATGAAGTGCGTTCTTCAACCATACATCCGCCTCATCTCGTTTCAACAGGCTCATAAACGTCGGCGGCGGCGCCGGCACAACCTGCAGCAGGGTTGGCGCCGGCAGGAGAGGGAACCCGAAGTCCCAGGCGAGAAGCGCAGCTTGGTCCTCCCGGACCTGATACCTGAGCGTGTGCCCTGGCATCTCTACGGATCCTTTGAGTATGGCCTGCTTATATAGGAAAACAAAGGAAATTTCGCACGTGCAGACAAATCTATTTTCATTATAAAAGACAATCGGAACACGCAAATCCAAGATGCCGCGGATCGTGGTCATGGACAGCGCAGCCAAGTTGAAGCTGCGCAAGCTGCTGCGGTCGAAAATCTGCTGCAGTCAAAAGTCACACAAGCGCTGGAGAAGCTTCGAGGCTTTGCGCTTGCACCACAGTCGAAACGCGTACCGTAGATTTGACAATTATGACCGTTTCACTAGACGCTTTACGTGGTGTTTCATAGTAGACACCAGAAGCATCGACTTGATCCTGGACGACAAACGGCAACGAGCCTTAGGAAGGGCGATTGTGAAGGAGCTTGAAGATCGCTTCGAGGCGTTCGCCATGGTGTCACACAAGAGACTCGGAGGGCTCAGTGTCTGGTCTACACTGCCTGCGGAAATCACAAAGGAAATCCTCATGCTCACACTCTAGCCAGCTGCCTAAGTGCTATGCTAATAAAGACACAAGCGGAACGACTTGTAATTTCGTCTTTATTCAAACGCAAACTTTCCTCTCTGCTGTGCATCTGTCTGTACCTCTACTCTAGTTGTTGATGAGAGTGTGCAGGACCTCGCGATCCTCGGGCGAGAGGTTGCGCAGCTGCTGCATGTAGGTGTCCTTGGCAGTGTTGAGGATCCTCTCGAGAAAGTCGAGGACGCCGGCATTCATGTGCTGGTCCTGCCTGGTGTGCATGGAGTTCACAAACTCTTCGCCCGTCTGGATGTGTTCGATCACCTCAGCCATCTGGAGGACTTCCGCAGACGGAACGTTGCTGCTCTTATGCATGGCGTGTGTTGGTTTTGGTCTTTCGATTTTGCCCTGAGCTTTTATAGCCTCCAGGGCAAGGCGCGCGAACTTGCGGGTAAAAACACAAAAAACAAAAACTCGCGAACTATCGCCCCTATAAATAAGAGCTCATGCCGACTCAAAATTCACAAACAGAATCCACATGGCTGCCACGCTCATGCCTGCCGATCATTTGAAGCACATCGTCGAACCAAGCATTCAAGTGGATGGCCTGCTTGCGCTCATCGCAGCGGCCCAGGCACTCGAGCAGCTTGCGCAGCAGTCGCCGCGTCCCTCCGAGCGAGAGCATCGCAAGATGCAAGCGTACGTTCGCAGGTTCGAGGAGATGGACAAGGAGCAGCCGCAGCCGCAGCCGCAGAAGCAGAAGCGCACCAAGACCGAGGAGCGCGTCCCAGGCCTCGTCGGCAGGACGCTGCGCAAGAAGTTCAAAGACGGCAGAGGGCGGCCCAAGATGTACCTCGGGCAGGTGATGAGCGTGTCCTGTGCGACAAAAGACTGTCCGTTTGATTTTGGAGCGGGCGTCACTGCGACCGTTAAGTACTCGGTGCATTACGAAGACGGCGATGCGGAGGACATGACCCACGCCGAGGTTCTCAGGCATCTCGTCGACTAGACTGATGCATGTTGTTTCATTTCGACTGATTAATAAAAAGAACAAAACGAGCAGTCTGGGTTGGTTGAGAGTTCAATAAACTTTATTCAAAACGCACAATCACATAATCACAAAGCGGAGAATCACTTCCACGCTCTCGTTATCCTCAAACGCGCGCAGGGCCTGCCTGAGGTCGGCCTCGCTCGGCGTGTGCTCGCGGAACTCGGCAATCGCCGCGCTCTGCTCGACGCCGGCCTCGATGCGGTCCTGGACGTACTGCTGCATGAAGCCCGCCGGGCCGTCCATGGCGTTCGACAGCGCTTCCCAGACGTCGCTCTGGTGGTCGGAGACGTCCTCGCCGCGCGCCAGGGCCGCCTCGATGTCCCTGCGCAGGCGGCCGGCGATGTAGCTGCGCAGGTGGCCCGGCATCGCAGCGGGGTAAGCCTGCGAGGGCGCGCGTGCCGTCTGCTTGCGTGCCATCTGTGTGTGGCCTGGACTTTTTTCGCCGACTATTTAAAGACCCGCTCGCGAACTTGGACCCGCTCGCGAACTTCGTTGACACGTGCGGCCTTCGCACGTGTCAAAAAAGCTCACGAACTAGCGCAAATCTTGCCTATAAAAGCAAGCCGAAATCCGAGAAATCCAACTCCAGGAAATCCACATGGCTGCCACGCCTGACAATTCTAACAAGCGCGCCCGCGGCGAAGATGTGAAGGCTGAGGACAAAGTCGACAAGCTCGAGCTCGAGGTCCCGCCTCCAGCCTTATCCTCGCATTCCACCTCGCTCGTACTGGCTCCGCCTCCTGTGGTCTGGGACCGGCAAAAGGCTCACGCTCGTGGACAAGAGGTCAGCAGCACTATTGCGGAATTCGTGGATGCCTTTGTCGTCGATGGTGAGACTGTCCCCTTCATCCTGCACTTCCTAATCTCTGATTGGATCAAAGGTTTTAGCAAAGAGCTCATCCGTCTCGGCGTCCAAGAGCCCGCAGCCAACAGGCAGATTGGCGTCACCCTCTTGCTCGGCCTTGCCCGTTGGGCCAAACGCATCATCAAGAGCAAGGCCGGGAAGGAGCTGTCGCTTGGCGCCAAATGGCTCTGCGAGCCCTACGTGAATACGGCCATGGCTATGGGCTACATCGTGGACAAGGCCGTGGCCATCGACACGATTCTCAAGACAATCCCAAATATCCCGTAGGACTAGACACGAGTCTGTAATTGTTAAGATTTAATAAATCTCCTCACAAACAAAGACGGCCGATGGACGCGATCAAATCACGCTCCAGTCCAAACCACAAACTGTTCTCGGCCAGACGCCCCACTGCGAGCATGCAAAAGGCCTCCAGGCCGAGGTTCTCCCAGTCCTCCCGCGGATTGAACTTGAATTCAGCGTTTGGATTCGCGAGACTCTCGATGGCGGCTGCGTTATCGACCAAAAAGCGATTACGTCTAGCCATGCGCTTCTCAGCGGTCACGGCCGTGCAGTGCAAGTCCATGAGTCCACGGACATACATACCAACGATTCGGTTGAGACCATCGGCACGCATGAGCTCATCCAAGCACCTCATCCGAAGCCTCTCGTGATCTCCGTTGTTGATACTCTTCGGAAGAATTTCACCGTCCTCTCCTGGAAGATAATGGAATACGTGCCAGCGGAAACTTCTGCTGTTGTGGACCCATCCATCATGAGTTCGAAGGAGCAACGACCTTGTCTGTGTATCATCTATAGAATGCATGATGTCATTAAAATACATGAACATCGGAGTCCCCGTCCATGTAGTCCCGCCGATCTCTACGAGAACGCAGTTATCCCTTCGGGCTGAATTGAACGTTGTAGTCAAGAAATCCGACACCTTCCGGTCCACGAAGCTCAGGTACTCGACGCGCAGTGTCTTCAAGATCTGCTGAATGCCGATAGACCCGATGTGGAAATTGAGGAATTGGGCGTGCGTTTTCTTGTTGACACACTTGCACTTTAGTGCTTCCTTGGTCAACTTCAATGCGGATGGCATCGCAGAAAAGACATTGCTTCCATGCGGAGTCACACGCTCCTCGTATAGATTCAACAAGAACGCGAGATTTCCTCCTACAAGGAGGAACTCGATGAAGAGATCAAAAGAGTTCATGACGAACACCCTCGATCCCACCGATGCTTTGCGCGGTGTCTTCTTATATACTGTGGGCGTGTGTATTTTTTGGAAGACTTGATCCAATTTAATGCAAATGGGTTTTATATATAACATGGCCACACCAACAGCCACATGCAACACTTGGGATTCATTTTGAACGCATTTTTTATATCCTTCCTTCTCGTGGAGGCCTCCAGCGCGAGCTGCAACGTGACGTTCTCGAACCTGACAACGTGCGCGGTGCTGAATGGAATGTCATCTACTATGTCCCGGGACACGGCGGCGCTCATGATGTCCCTGGTAGAAAGTTCATTATCAAATAGCTACAATAGGGATACGACAGGGTTTTTCAAAAAGAGTGACCTCTGTAAGGATCTGATGTACAACACGTCGTGCATTATGAACGGTCAGAGTGTTGGGTTGTCTACCAGCAATTGTAAGCCAGTCAGAATATGCTACAACTCCTGTGTACAGTTTGCGCGTACTTGTTTGGTAGGTTTTACGGAAGATATGATTGCATATACTTGTCTGGCGGACCCGAGCATTGTGTCGAATGAGGCAGGCTGCTATAACAGCAACGGACAGGTTGCAATATTTTCACCGCCACCGCCGCCGCCGCCGCCGCCGCCGCCGCCGCCCACCAGCGGCGCGATCCGGCGCGGTCACTCGCGGATGGCCTGTTTCTTGGTCGCGGGTGTGCTCGCGCTTCGAGTACACACTTGATCTCAACCCGGCCACAACAAGCACATCACCGCGAGCGCGAAGAAAAGCAGGATCCACATCTCGTGGTTGCAGGTCCGGAAGTTGCCGACGTCCGAGAGCTGGAAGTAGCAGACCGCGCGACAACTTTCCTGCTTCGCGAGACTCGTCTCGGGGTCGTCGTCGTCGTGCTCCCAGCCGTGGTGTAGGCACAGCAGCAAGGCCGTCGCGGCGAAGACGCCCGCTGCTATCAAATTGGACATGCGTGGAGGCGCGCGGGTATTTATACGAATGTTTCTGTCTCTGAATAAATAGGCTAGCACATCGCGTTTCGTGACTCTTGAATCGAACGGGTCATTTTTTCTCACGTAAAATATATAACACCCGCGCGCCGCCTGCATGCAGGCGGCGCGTAAAACATACGTTAAGATCATCACACACGAGTCTGCGGCCGTGCATTTAGATTTTCTCACAGAATTTTTCTTAAGTTTTTGTGACATAAGAACGGGTGTCAGTACTTTTGTCGTCGATGACAGAGTGGATGATCATTTCGACCTCGAAAAAAACGGCAATTATTCGAAGCAACTCGTTGACCTGAATTATTTGCGGAATCTTGAAAATCTTGAGGAAAACCCTTCGCCAGTGACGTTCATCTTTGGGCATGGGACTGAAAATGATGGATTCCAATCGGCATGTATTAATTTCAATGATAATGATGATATTCACTGGAGAGTATGGTCTGCTGCAGATGATTCTGATGAAGGACCCGTACAGGACCGCGTACTGCTAAAAGAAGTGATGGGGAAGACAGCATTGGTGTTCTTGATGTGCTGCAATGGAGGAAGTATTGTTTCAAATTTTAACAGTGCCAACGATGAAATGGATGCATGGCCTGATATATTGTACTACGATTTTAGAACAGTAAATACATTGACCAATGAAATTGTCGTGGCTCTGCTCATCAAAATACTCAGTACCGACTATAGTCTCGATAAAGATCCAGACTCAGCAGCCCTCCATTCCGCTGTCGAGGCAAGCATCCTTGTGATTTTTGCCCTGGTGAAATCGTTGCACAACGACTCGACACGCTTTTGGAAGTTCCTCTTTGATTTCGGTTGCATTTCGCTACTTCAAGAACCATTTTACCGCGAAAAAGCAAATGAAACATTTTCGTATATTCAAGTGTACGGTCATCAGAAAGTTATGCTTGTCTCTGGAAGTTTGTTCGATAATCTGAAATTGCAGTTGGAATCACTATCTTATCAGAAAAAAACCAGGGGCGCTGACGTTTACTGCCTCGGGTACACAACACAAGATTATGAGTCTCCCCTCAACAAGAAAACGCTCGTGCGCGCAGAGGGCCTGATTGAGAAAGCGTCTCACGCTAGTTCTGATGCATGTCACCCTACTTCTGAATCTGTCACGAACTCGGAGAAGCGCCTGAAGGCGTTGCTGTGTAGGCTCAAGATTTGAGACATGCGTCATGCGCTCTGTGGACGCATATTCAAAAATTCTTGTTCGATCTCGAGAACACTTCTCCTTCGCGTGAGGTCCATCTTCGCCTGCTTCATATCGCTGGCAGCTAGCAGCACAGCACGAGCGCGAAGTAGAGGAACGTCTACGTCCTTCGGTTGCAGGATCGTGATGGTTCGACGTCGGAGCGCCGGAAGTAGAATTTCTTTCATGATACCTTCGCCGTTGTCGACAAATTCGTTCAAGTTCCAAATGTCATTTGCGATCAAATCCCTCACAACGCTGAGCTGGAACAGTGAGTGTCGACGCAGGAGACGGCATATGTCCATGTCCATACTCTAACAAACAGCTTCTTAAATACAGAAGCTGGAATGGATGCGCTTGCTCGGCTCAGGCTGCACTTTGTTCGTCCATGTGCCGCGACTCAGGGTGAACTTTCTCCGTCCCGCAACAACAGCATATCGAGACGGTGCAAGTGATCAAGATTCCGATCACTGCGCAACAGTACAGGAAGATGACAGCGGCTTGTACGTTCGTGCACAGCAACGCGACGAAAATCACGGCGGCGAGGAAGAGACATGTGTAGTACAATATGAAACGATGATCATTGCAGATCATCCTAGGAACGCAAAAATTGTAATAATACACTGACATGATGTAGGCTAGGACGAGAAATCGCGAGTGTGTACACGATGGCTTTGCGTTTTTTAATAAAACAACAGAGTTTCCATCATCAGCACGATGATCTTGAGCACTTCCCCGGGCATTTCATGCCCGGCACTGCGTACACCCAGGCGCTCATGTGTGATCATGAGAAACGCCTCGGCACGGAGGTTCATCCTCGGCAGCCAGAGGATCTCGGGGGCGTTCGGTTCGAGCATGTCCTCGAAGGCACCTACGTTGTTGGCGATGGTGTTCTCGAGTTGACGATTGAACTGCCTTTTCCTCTCCGCAGCACGCATGCACTCCTGGCGCGTGAAGAATTCGCGCGTGATGGACTGCTTCGAGTGGAGGGAGAAAAAGGTCTGCATCAAGAACGCTACGAGGCTCTTGGTGTCGGCCTCCGTGAGCTGCTTGACGTCAACCACGCTCCCGTCGGCATCGATATGAGGAACAAATACGTACTCGAAAAGCCTCCTCGTGGCATTCCTAGTCTGCCATGCATCTGAAAGCTTCGCCAGGAGGACGCGGTTACCGTTTGTGGCTCTGCGGGTGTCGCTAAGCGTGATCGAGAAGACCCTGTCCGCAAAATCAATATTCCAACTCTGCATATCAGTGCTGTTGAACGCGACAACGGTGTCCTGGGTTCTGTCCTCGTTAAAAGGATCAGCCATGTACGCCGCCAAAGCATCATTCACCATACGAAGCACGCAGTCGCGGACGATCGACACCTCTCGGACAACACCCTGGGAAAACAAGTGATTGCGGACCCAGGTTGCCATTTCGCGGTTGAGCATCAGACGCTTGTAGACCTCGCCAAGTTTCATGAATTTGCCAAACACAACAAACGAACGGTTCGTCATGGGGTTCACGTAGCCGTTCGGCAACGTCTGGGCCGCCCTGTATGGGTTAACACGAGACTCACTCCCGCTCTCCACGACAGATAAACTCTGCTTCATGATCTCCAACATGTCCACGTCAAGCCAACAAGAGACAGCATCGATACTCATCGACGCCATCTTGTCCTTGGATACACGGCGTCGCGCGGTCTTTTATAGCAAGACGCCGTGTTCTGTGGTCACCTCCGTCTCACTATAAAACACGCGCGCGTCCTCCTCATGGACGCGTGCATCCGGGCCGAGTTCGGCCTTTCCGACCACGAGTACCGCTGTCTTCTCAAGACACTCCACGCGCGCTTCGGGGTGGAGAACGTCGAGGACCTCGCGTTCCTGACTCCGGCCGAGCTTGCCGTGCCTGACAAGTGGGAAGCGGCCGCGATGCAGCGGCTCTACGAGATCGTCTTGACGCAGATCGGCGTGGAGAAGCTGCACCGGGCGTACGCTGCAGAAGTTGCGCCGAGCGTCTCTGGAAAGCGACAGCCGTTCGAGCCGAGACCGGGCGACAGTCACGTTTGATTTGACATCGTGGTATATATAAGACACGCGTGCGCGTCTCATCAGAGGATCAAGATGCCGTTCTGCATCTTGAATCACCTCACTGGGTTCGGCCTCGACGAGCAGCGTTTGTTATTCCCGGACGGCGTTGTCCCGTGGAAGGCGGCATGCGCTAGCAAGTTTCTCCGTGCGATGGTGCGTGACGGATTGTTAACCGTCCAGAATGTTCGGGTAAACCTGAACCATGAAGGAGGCTTCAATTCCGTGAGCTTGACGAACTATGGACTCAAACGCTGGAAAGAGAATGTGGTACCCCTCACGCGAGTCGAGATTGATGTGTATATATCGAGTGGAGACTTGACTTGGTACTTGGATGACGTCCGCCGTGGGTTCGATCAGAACAAGATCAACGTGTTCAGCACGGTCTGTGAGAACCTCATCTCTTACAACCCCATGACGTTGAAGGAACTCAAATTTCACGTGTTTGACGGTGACTTGTACAAATCCTTCGAGGCGGGCATCAAGGTCATTCCGAACTTGCAAGTTTTGACGATTCTGTCAATCGTGATTCCGAATTCTTACAAAATGACGCTGTCCAGTTTTCCGGTAATCAATGGTCTGACTTCATTGACGAGTCTTTCGTACAGTGGATACACATTTGTGAAGAGTGAGGACAAGACTAGTGATTGTGTACTATTTGACTTTCTGTCGACGAAGCTCGAGACCCTTAGAGTGCACGACTACGTCGACTGGATGCGTGCCGATGTCATACATCCGTTTGTTGTAAGTGCATTTGCAACCCGAGTGTCCGCGGGCGGTTTCGCGGCGCTGCGGGTTCTCGAGTATATCAGTGGAGAAACATACCTAGAACCAACAAGTCTTCGGACTTTCTTGGATATGGTAGCAAAGCTGTCGAAGCTGACTGATTTCAAATATGGTGCCCAGCGTAGTCATTACCGACGTCTGCAAGTACCACACATCCACAGGCTGACTTTGGAACGCCCGGACTTGCGTGTGGTTTTTGAGGAGAGTAGTCCTTAAGACATAGTTTTTAATAAATCATAGAAATCCCAAAAAAAATCGAATCCCGCACCTTTTCACGAAGAGCCACTGCCACGTCTATAAAAGCCCGTAGACCGCGCAGGCTCAAATCAGAGCCGACGCATGCCCACCTTTCCCGATGACCTTTACGACTGCCTCGCGGCGACGCTCTTCCGCGACAAAGCGAGGATGCACACGGAAATCAGCCACTTCTCGCACGGTCTCCGCTTGTACTCCAGCGAGACGAGGGTCAAGGACCGTCACAAGAACGTGCTCGACGTCGTGCGCGTCCGCCAGACGTGCAAGGCGATGCTTGCCGCGGTGCGCAAGCTCGAGGCGGACGAGCTTCGCGCGGCGCTTCACCTTTTCTGGCTGTCAGCGCATTCCGGCCCGTGCGATTCATTCATCTTCCCGTCGACCTCCGACGTGCGTTCGCTGCCGTGGATCATGGAGAGTAGCGTGCAGACGATGAAGTACGAGGGCAGGGACGAGCTCAAGCTGTACACGAAGCGCAGCAAGCGGATGATGAAGCTGGTGCTCGTGACGAGGTTCAACACGTCCTACGATGACAGCCTCAAGAAGCACATCTTTCCCAAGATCATCTTCCGCCTCGGCGAGGCGCCTGGCGTCGGCGACGGCGAGAGCGGGAGCGACAGCGATGACTACATGCCGCACAAAGAGGTGTGGACGAAAGAGGGCGAGCTCGCGGAAAAGGTGAAGGCGTGGCTGCAGGAGCAGCGTGCGAAATATGAGACCAACGAGGCAGCAGGCGTAGTGGCATAGTTTTGAGTCGTGTTTCTTTACTCAGATAATAAAACGAAATCTAGTCTGATTCGTCTTCCTCTGAATCAGAGTCCTCGGGCTCAGGGTCCTCGGGCTCAGAGTCCTCGGGCTCAGGGTCTTCGGGCTCAGAGTCTGAGCCGGAGTCGCCAAACACGTCCAACACATTGAGATCATCAGCCTCTTCCTCGGACTCGCTGTCCTCCTCGTCATCGAAAACGAGAATCGCGTTACTCAACAATCTCAATTGTAAACTCACCGCACGCAGTTCTCCAATGCTAGTCCTGGTCCCGTTCACAAAAACAAACTTGAGCGTCGGGACTTTCTTCGCGAAGTCGATGATAGCGTTCAAGGCGTCGTCATCGATTCCACCATTCCTCTCGCAATCCAGAGTAACGAGGCAGGAACTTCGAACCAATGTCGACAAGATACCTTTGAAAGTATCTCTGTTGATGTTACAACCTGATAGCTCGAGTGTATACAGACGGGTTAGGAGCTCGACATTGATGTCGAGCGCGTGTGCCCCTATCGGAAAACCGTACAATTGGAGTTGCTGGAGGTTAGAGAGCTTTGATATCGACTCGATAGCCTCACGCATTGCCCCGTTTGGATCTAAGGTCACCGCATCCAATGATTTGACTGTAAGCCATTGTAATTGACTGCAATTTTTGAGGCCGTAGAGAATTTGCTCGAATCCCACGGCGTTCAATTTGCATTGTCTGCAATTGAAATGCGTGAGCTTGCCAAGCTTGGCCAGCGCCTCTCCAAGCACAAGTCCCGACGTGAAATCATTCCCGCTGAAATCCACCATTTCGAGTTGACTACGCGTTGCTAAACCGTTGGCGAAGCGAGTCATTCCCGCTCCCTCCGTCATGCCTGCAGAGCCGACCGTGAGCGTTGTGAGATTCGCAAGAAGATGCAGAGCGTCACCGAGCAGACCAAATTCCCGATCAGACAACCGACAGTCGATCAGTTCCACAACCTTGAGATAGCGGGAAAAGTTGAACACGTCGATAATCAATCTCACTTCCGTGACAACGCGTTCAAGGCTGAAACGCTCCAATTTGGAACTGGCAGCCGTAGTGAAACGGTTGCCTGGAGCACGCGCTACGTGACAACCACTGAGCGCGAGACTTGTGAGAGTGCAGATCCGACCCAAGTTGTTGAGATGCTCAAAGCTTTGCGTCACCCTGCGGTGCTGCTCAGGCTGAGAGCCAACATAACCGGCGAGGTTCTTGTTGGCCTCAAACTCCAGTTTGGCCTTGGTCAGTTCTTCTTTCCAGCCGCGGGAGGCCCCGCGAATCACGAACAGATTGCCCGATTTCTGAACGATCGCAATCTTGATCTCAAGCGGCAAATCATCGAGGCGCAACGGTTTGACCACTGTCTCAATGACAACATTGTATGTACGCGCGTACAGCGCGTCGGACAGCGCGCGCTTGGCAGCCTTGCTGCCACAAAGGTCCTCCATTGGACCTTCAGATAACCGTGCGCGACCAGTCTTATATACGCGCGCGGCGATTCCCGCCAACGAGCTGAAATGCGTGCTACTCTCCAAGCTGTTGCAGCAGCACCTGCACCTTCAGGCGCACGAGCGCGAGATCCATGCGCAGCAGCATGCGCATGTACTCGTGCTTTGCGTGCGGCGTCAGCGCGAACGGAATGACATGCGCGTTGCGTTTGCGGGTATCCAGCAAGCCCTCGACCGTCGCGCGGAGCTGCGCAAACTGCGCGAGCCGCTCGGGCGAGACGAAGTCGGGGCGCTCCATGCTCGCGGCGAGGTCGCGCATCTCCATGCGGATCTCGTGCGTTTCGTGCGGGTAGAAAATCTCGTCACAGACCACCGCGAGCTCTCGCATGGCCCTCTCGATGTCGCTCGCGAGTTCTGTGTGAATATGACAGTATTTGGCCTTGGCAAATAGGTGCGTGAAGCTGCGCGACGCGGCGATCTCGAGGTGTGGGGCGTGTGCGTGTGGAGTGGACATTTTGCAGTATTGAGAGTGCTTTATAGGCAGGAGTTTGATTTTATTAAAGGAGTACTTTCATCTGGGCGCATCGAAAGACGATGCCCGATGAGCTTTGAGTTGTTGAAGGAGAGAATGTAGTTTTGTTGTGTGTCTATGCGAGTGTTTGTCTCTATGATTCACGGTAGCGTTGTTGTCGTCTGTGACGGAAAAATTCGTGAGTTGCCATCGATTTACGAATGTAGATAATGTGTCCTGTAACTTTTTGTCTGTCTGGTGCTTCTTGATAAATATGTCAATTTTATTGATGGTATCCTGTAACCATCGTTTATCCATCGGAATAGGGTCCATATCGCTCAATTCCTGTAATGTGCATTTGAATTGATCATATGGAAACTGTGACGATGAACCCGTGAGACATTGTTCGACGTGATAGATAATTTGTAGCATGATTAAGGTCACGTAGTCATGGTCACATCGCATTTTTTCTCGCACAGCGACTGCGTCTTGCAAGGTGATGCGGAATTTGTCCTCGGCTGACAATTTATCGCAAAATATTTGATCTAACTGATATCTTGTGTTCGTTTGTAAAGATTTTTTTACCTTTTCGACGGTATCATCGTCCGATCCCAAAAAGCCATTACCAACAAACATTGCACACTCAGCTAATTGGTGAGGATCTCCAAAAACATGACTTTCTTCGAATGCACAGGATATCAACGATATCAAACCCAGTGTCTCTGCCGATTCAAAGGTCCTAACTTTTAAGACCAAACGACCACCTGTTTTCAAAAAATCGAGTGCATGTCGAGCCATTGCAATGCAGTATAATATATTCCAGTGTTCATGCCACTCCCATCCCTCCACAGCGTCCTTGTGATTCATTTTCCAATCCCATCCCTTCGCCCATTCCTCCACACCAACCTTATGATTCGCGACTAGTTGTTCATTGTGTGATATGCAACCCCAGTGGAAAATAGCATCTACACTTGATTTTTCGGCCTTGCTTGCAGCGACTAATCTATGATACAACGTTTCTGATACTTGTGGCCATGTATCCCTGGTAGCGTTCTGGTCGTACTCAATGCATAGGTCATCCTTGTGTATCTTGTGGCCATTGCGTCCACATATTCGTTCGTTTGAGGTTGGGTCACGTACACATGTTTTGAATGTTTCGCACGAAGCAAACTTCAATCCAAGAGCTTCAAAAAGTGTATTGTACTCGCCTTTCTGCCAACTACCCGCCGTCGGCACCGACGTCATGATACGTGCATTTTCAGCTGGTAACATACTGCCATTGGTTTTCTTATTGTATTTCCAGATTATTTGTGAAATTTCTCCAGCCGGGCTAGTCAAGTCTCTCAACTTCTCAGTGTGGATTTGATTATTGCGTGGCATGGATTCACGACATGTATCTTTGAGGAATTGCGCAAGTGCATCTCCGTCTTTTTTGAGTACATCCCAGTCCCTGCGTCTCTCTTGTATTTGATTGCGGATTGCCATTAGGTCATCGTTTCCGATAATATCAACCATAGCCCTTTCAATCGGGCCGAGGCCGTATCTACGAAGATTAGGCATACCAAATGCACTGTATTCTTTTATACTGACCGTCTAAACACCTACGTACTTAAAAACAGTCCGAGTAGCGTCGAAACAGCGGCATGGTGCAAGCACTGCACGACCTCGATAATGTCGTAGAGGTGCTGGTCCACCTCGAACGAGAGACGGAATGCAGTCACGTGTTCCTTCGCGTGCATGGCCTCGCGAGTGAGAGCGAGGACAGAAGACGCGTGCGCCTCGGTCTCGTACGCGCTCGGGTCGACCGTGCGTGAAAGCGCCGAGGCCTGCATGAGGTAGTCGAGCGCCTGGAGTTCATGCAGCAGCCGCGCCTCGCTCGAGGTCGCCTCGAACGTCGCGAGGCCCCACGCGCAGAGCCGGCCGCAGTAGATCGACAGGAGCTTCTCAGCGTGCGCCGCGTCTTTCGTGGCAAGATGCGGCAGGTGGAAGTTGCGAGAGGGGTGTGTTTTTTGGTCGGCGGTGTTGCGGTGCTGCGACATTAGCGACAGGCGCCGCGGCTCTGCACGGGGTGATTCTGGTCTAGAACGAGGTTCAGGTGTTTTTTGTTTGACTAAGCTGCCGTATTCTTCTCTGCTTGGCTTTCGTTGTAATCTTTCCGCATCGATTGCGGTCTGTGTAGTTCCGGATGGCTCATCAGGAAACGGCTGAATCATGGTAGACGGCAATGACTGTTAAATACTGGACTGTGTTGTACGGAAAAAAATAAAATTTGAATTTGCACGCCGAATAGCTGTGTGTTCGCATGCCCGTGGCTGTGGAGGACTCGTGCAGACGCTTGATCGCGTACGTGGATGTGTACACGGGTGCCTCGATATTCTACGCAGCGCTGGTGTATTACGAATGCCTCGACGTGCGATGGATCGTGAGGCTCGACCTGTTTCGCATGGAAGATTGCTAGCGTATAAAACAGCGCGCAAAGTCATGCATGGACCGCGTGATGTTTGAGCGCTTCTGTGCATTCGTGGACGCGTTCGCGTTTGCGTTCGATGCCTCGCGGGCACACTACGTGATCGGCAAGGAGCGCTTTGCGGATCTGCGGCTCGAGCTGAACGAGCTAGCCAAGAAAGCCGATCGGGCGCTGCTCGAGGAACGCGGGCGGGAGCGCGTGCTGACGGACCTGCACGCGCAGTTGCTGCACGAGTGTCTGAATGTCGCGCATGTCTGCATGACGACGGACAAGAAGGTGCGCGACCTCATGCCGGCGGTCTTCGAAGCGGCCACGGTCGACGCGTGCTATGTGATGCAGCAGGTGGACAACTACTTGCTGCACAAGCGGATTGACGCGCTGGGTGATCGGTGGATGCGAGGAAACTAATTTGAATTTATATATAAGAGCTTGGAGAACGAGGCATCTGTAGACACCAGGAAGATGTCTGTAGACTCTTCCATCGTGGTGTCTGAAAGCGACCTCGTCGTCCACATTTGCTGTGATTCCACTAACTTGCCGAATGGCGAGATATTCCAGTACCCCGACATCACACCCGGACGCGATGAGATCGTGTACGATGTGATCGTGAAGTACCTGGAGGACCGCGGACTGTCCTTGAATGACGTAATTGTCTTTTACGGAAAGCCCGCAGACGGGAAATATTCGTGCATGTGCCACGCCCGCAGGGAACGTACCTTTGGTGATGATCGTTTCCATTATAAGCAGGGTGATACCATGACGATCGGGCTACTTCAGAGGACGAGCATGCATCCCGCAGATGAATTGCACATAGAGTTGTGTTTCCTCGAAGAAGACCAACCACACGACCACTTGTTCACCAAAACGTATTTTTGCTATTGTTTTGAACTTCTGCAGCCAATGTTGGAGGCGGCTCTCGAAACGCTCAACGTGCCGATTGAAGACGTCATTTTCACCGTCCGCGGAAAAGCAATTGATGGAAAAACGATGACTGCCCACGAGGTCCACACTGCCGCCAGGCTGGCAAAGGGCGCCCGCATCTGCATCATGGTCCAAAAGTATGTGCGCGTCTTGATGCGAGTGATCTGCGAGGATCGCTCTTTCAAGTACACGCAGACAGAGCCGTTTCGTAGCAAGGTCTGTGACGTAGTAGTTGACGCCACCACGTTGCGAGGGCTTACGTACGACGAACGCATCACGGTCAGCCTGAACGGAGAGCCCTTCAAGCTCACAGACGTCACGAAACGCATCGGGGACAACGTTCATGCCCCGACGCTGACCATCACTCAACTCGACCGGAGCGAGCTGGCCGCGCTGGCCGTGGCGGCGGCGGTCCAGGCAGCGGGACACAAGCGCGCGCTCGAGGCTCACGAGCAGCGGGCGCGCATTTTGGAGGCAAAAGCCGAACTCGACATGGACTGCCACGTGCATACAGTTGACTTCGCGAGAAGACACTATGAAGACGCGCTGCGCTTCCAGAAACGCGTGAATGAGATCAACGCGATGCACGTCTCTGATCAGGCCAAGCTGGTCGCGGACGCAGCTGCTGCGCTTGAAAAGAGCGAGCGCAAGCGCGCGCGGTTCGAGGCGGTGCTGGCGACGATCGAGGAGGAACCGGTCGCGCCCGCGGCTGCACCGCGCGTGGAAACGCGCGTGGAAATCGGCGCGTGTTCGGTGTGTTTCAATGAGAGGTACCTGGGCGACAGCATCATGCTTTTTGTGCCCTGCGGACATACGGTGTGTGTGAATTGCATTCCGCCGGTCATGGCCTTGGAGGTTTGTCCCATCTGCCGCGTGGAGATCAGAACCACGCAGGCCGCGTTCTTGTAGCGTGTCTCTTCGTTTTTCTCATTTGAGAATTGTGTCTGTTCGTTTCTTATTAAACGTGAAGAAAAAAATGTTGCATAAAACAGACCGCGGGTATAAAAGCACACGCCTGCTCAGAGATCTGAGGATACCATGTCTGGTATCCAACAGGGTTACGGCACATTCGAGTTGCGCGTTCTGCTTGACACGTCGAACGTGCAGGTTGGCAACAACACACGAAAACATCAGGGTGCCAAGCAGGTCTATGAAGGGGATAATATCACTGAATGGATTCACAAGCTATTGTCACAATTTGGACTTGCTAATTGCCACGTCGATTGCACTTTGATTTCCCAGAAGGAAAATTCGCAACAGATCGAAAAACTTAATTTGGCGTATATCCATGAGCTTTGTTGGTGGGCGCGCAGACCTGTGGAGGGCACGCTGCATCTATCGCTTGAGATCAGTTGTATCAAGGGCGTGGATTACGTCAGGCTCGTAAACATCACATGGAATGACACTGTTGTTCGGGTGAAGATCCAGGCTTTCGGTCTTGTCGGGCGTGCCCTCAAAGAATTTGAGAAATTTCACGGCCACAAAGGTCAGTTTTGTTTCTCGAGTGGAGACAATTGGAACGTCGGATTGAATTCTGACTTGAGGATTGGAGCGCTTTTCGAAGACCAAGGTCTTGCGTCAAGCGCGACTCTCGTGATTCAAGCGACCATGACTAAGAAGGGACTCTTGATGGTGTTTTACATGGAAGATGGCAAGCAAGTACGCCCTCAGACCACGATCTTTTTGTCGGCCAAGGACGTCGTCTTTGATGAGATGAAGAAGTACTTCATTTCCGCAGGCCTTATTTCGTTTATATCCGACGTTAAATGCGATGGACATCCTCTAACCGAGGAAGCGTTAATGGAAGACATGTGCATCTCGCCTGGATCGTCAATGGTCACGGCTTCAGTGATGAACATGGATCCGCAAATGCAAAGCTCGCGAAGATTTGCAAAGATCCAAACGTCGGGGCAAGAATTGGCAGAGAAAAAGCGCAAGGTTGACAAGGTGACTGGCGAAATGACAATCCTCGAAGCTAAAAGGGAAGCTCAGGTTTCCGTGCAAAAAAATCATGTGCATCTACTCCAGAAAGCCCTTACATCGGCGAAGGCTGAGTTGTCAAGAATGGAAGAATACTACAAGAGCAATGAGACACAGAGACTTGATTATCTGAAGTTTCATACCAAGGCCATCGAAGATGATCAGAAAAAGTACGATGCACTTGTCGCGAAGCACTCCATGCTCGAGGCGGCTGTGGTCGCTGGAGACGCCGGAGGAAAAACTGCGGCAGAAGAGCCTGCAGGGCGCGAGTGTATGATTTGCTTGAATGAGATGAAGAATCGAGCCGCGTTCATACCATGCGGACACGAATTCTGCCGGGACTGTGGCGCAATCGTCAAAGCGCTCGAGAAGCCGTGTCCCGTGTGCCGCGCAAAAGTGACGGGCATACTCCCATTGCACTCGTAGAACGTATCCTGTTTATTCAATAAACGACGTGTGTTTATCTACCCTCTTGTCTTTTGCGGTCCTTCAGCGGACACCAGACGCAGTGAAAGTCGGCATCACACACATGAACCCAAGGATACCAGGAGACCGAATCATGGTGATTAGAATTGACGATCCAGGCCTTTCTGAAGCGTGCCTTGACTTTCCACTGTGAAGCACGTAAGATGTCGGCTAGATGGTGTGGATAGTCATATGTGTGTAGTGTGAACCGGAAGTCGATGAACGGACCCGTCCGGCATCTACTGTGCACCGTTATCATCCGAGGGTCCCAGCTAGCAATGTCCGTGCCCACTAGACCATAGTCGCTGCGCTGCTTGGGGTCAAACAGGAATTTCTCATCTCTTCTGTTCATCCACTCGAGCATTTTACGTGTCTGGACCGGGTCCGCGTTGCTCAAAAGCATTTCGACTTCTGTGACTAACATATGCTTTTATGGAAAACCTCTTATACTGCACGTGCTCCCTTTGCACGTGTATGTTATTTTTTCCTCTTGGTTCGCGAGCGTTTGTATGCTTTTGCCTTGGTTCGCGTATTTTGCTTGGGTTCGCGTATTTTGCTTCGGTTCGCGAGTTTTGCCTATAAAAGCACACTCGATCTCCAAACTCCCAAACACAGAATTCACCAGACCAGATGGCACGCTCGAGGTCTGTAACCCCGATAATGCCTGATGAGTTGCGCGCTGGCTGGGTCCCACCGATCGAGGCCACTGTCTTCGAGAAAGTCTATGGACAGGGCGAAGCCATCGCGGGCGGGGCGTGGGCGGGTGTGGCGAGCACTGAGAAGCGCGTGCAGCAAGCGCAGGCCATGGCGGCCGAGCAGGAGCGCTTCGGACTTACCGACGAAGAGCAGACGCTGACGCTCGCGCTTGCTGCGGCGCTCGATGCTCGGCTCGAGCACGTCGCGGAGATGGTCGCGCTTTCTCGTGTGTCTCAGGAGGAGGTGCAGGCGCACGCGCGCGAGGTTGGCGTGGAGCGGGCGTTGACGAAGAATGTCAAGGCCGGGATCGTGCGCGTGGTGGTGCTTCTGCGGGCGATCGAAAAACTCGGCGTGTTGTCCTTCCAGGGCGCGCTGGCCGGACGCTCGTTGCTTGGATACACTGCGATCGTTGTGCGGGACACGGGTGCGTGGCAAGCGGTTCTGACGGAAGCCGTGGCGTGGTGCTACGTGAAGGGCATCGGAACTGTATACGACCACGTCTTGATGTTTGGGTTTGGCGGGCAGAGGGACCTCGCCAAGTTCCCTCGCGTCCAGCGCCTCGGCAGCGTGACGAGTGGCACCATGAAGAAGCAGAATGCGCTGCTGGAAGCCAATCGGCTGGTGTTCAAAGAGAAGAATCTCGCGAATAATCTCAAGCGACTCACGAACGCGAGATTGAAGCCCAAGGTGAAGAAGGACCCTCTGGTGGCGCTGCTCCTGGCTAGTGAGCTCGTGTGATGTTGATTGTTGATTTTTGGGTTTGGATGTAATAAAAGTGATTTCGCGATGATTTTTGGTGGTGAAAGACACGGGGGCATAGTATATACGTGCGGTCTACCTTCCTAATCCTTGTCGTCTTTCACGCTCGGAGTGAAAGATGATTATCGACTTGTTTGTCTCAATGCTCGTGGCTGGTGGTATGATATTTTCTTTCTGCTTTTGGGGTTTCGTGGGCTATGTGCTCTTGGTCCTCTTTATGCGAATGATCCTATGTGTTTGTAATCACATCGTGTTCCTGCACGAGGATTCGCTTTCGTCACGTGCACAAATTGCAGAGCTCCAAAAGGTCAACGGCGAGCAGACTGTACGGATAGTACGCTTGGAGGACGAGAATGGATTGCTCCAGGCTGCTGACGTCACACTGGCTCTGACAGCGGACACTCGGGACCCGTTTCGGAGGCGCAATCAAGCGCTTGTGTCCCAATCCCTGTTCAGACAGAAGCAGATACAAACGCCTGAACGCCCACTGCACATCGTCAACGCTGCCATTGCCATGTGTGAAAATGTCATTGGAGCCGCCAATGAGGAGATCGATCGCCTTCGCGCGCTCGCCTTCGTCATGGCCTTTCACCCGCGTCTCGGAGCAAACAGTGCCGTATCGAAGATCCCAGTCGATTTGGTGTATACACTAGGTCTTGTAAAGATCTTTTTTCCAAAGGCTATTCAATAAACGCATTGAAGAGGTTGAGAATTCGTGATTGTTAGTATAAAGGTCGAGTGTGAAGGTGGTATGTCGGACTCGGAAGATGTGCAAAACTACGTTAGTCTTGAACATTTAGAGAAGACAGTCAACCAGAAATATGAAGAAATTAAGGCTGCAAGACGTCTATTATTTGGACGCTTGAAACAAGAAAATTCCAAATTGGATTCTGAGGACAAACGTAAGTTGAGAGTTCTCCAGAGAAAAATGAATAAGGCGTACAAGAGATTGCAGAAGGAAGATCACGACTCGGGTATCACTGAACGAGAGTGTGAACGTATTCTGAAACCTTGGGACCTGTATCACGTCCAGCTGATATACGTGACAGGAAGAGCCTTCAAATATACAGAAATTGAAGCAGAGGACGGAGGTGACACCATCCACGGCATGGAGTGGGACAACGAAAAGGGCGACAAAAGCGATTTTGAGAGGAAAGTAGAAACCAACCTGACTAATCTGCTACAGCAGTTGAAAAAGAGCAAATGATTACACTTGCTAACATTTATTCAATAAACTTTTCACGAGTCAGAAAGCGTGTCGATCTTGCCCGCAAGCAGGACCGTAGTGACGTCATCACCGAGCGCGTTCTCGACCGCGACGGCGAAGGCCTCGACGCCCGCGAAGGTGCGGTCCACCAGCATCGAGACGAGCGCATTGCCGCGCGGGTAGGCGCGGAGGACCTCATGCGGGGTGGAGCAGAGGACCTTGTAGTCGTGGCGGTCGACGAAGGTGCCGTGGAAGAGGAGGGGCTCACCGCGCTTGCCAATGTAACTGGCGGTGTACGTGAAGTGGGCGTTGTCTTTCCAGGCTCCGGCGTGGAGCGCGAGGACGAGCTCGGTGTTGGCGGGATCAATGAAGTTCAAGCGGCGGAGCAGCTTGCCGTCGGCGTCGTGGGTGGGAGCAAGGCCGAAGAAGTGGGCCTTGTGCACCAGCACCGCGTTCTCGACGTTGGCGGCCTTTTGGAAGGCGGCGAGGGCAGCGAGGTGGCGGCGCTCGTTGTTGCGGTCGGTGGCGGCGATCATTTCGCCAATGAGCCCAAGATGCAGGTCGGTCTTGTCTGCAGACGCCATGTGCTCTGTGGATTGGATTTGGTCTGTTTTCATGTTGCTTTTATAGACATGCGAAAGAAAATTCGCGCGAACTTGAAAATAAAAAAAATACACGAACTGAGCTCATTCATTTTCAAACACGAAAGACAGGGGGTACTCCAGGGAGTACTCCAGGCACACCAGGGAGTACTCCAGGCACACCAGGTCCAGGCGGGATGTAAGGTGGCAAATAGCCCGTGTTACCGTTGTTGTTAATCGTGGTGTTGTAGTTCACAGGAACACACCAGCAGCCGATCGCCATGATGAAACAAAATGCTATGGAGAAGAAAAATCCACCGAGGGATAATGTCCAGGTCGAACTGGGTAGCACCACGAAGAAGACACCCAATCCGAGGAAACACACCGCCGCGACGCCCAATTTCGGCCCTGTTGTGTAGGCAGTCCGGTATGGTATCGGGTGTGCGTGTGGGACGTAGGGATGGGCTGGTGGAATGATGATATTTGGTTGGCCAGACGGAGGATTGTCTGGTGAGGGTGCTGGTGGCTTGTTATGCTTTCCATCTGCATAATCTTCTCCGTCATGTGATATAATCCAATCAGGCCCGAGGACACTTCGAACGGCAAGCGGGTCGTACTTGGCCATGGCGGTGTGATCTGCTGTGCTTTATATCAGTGCAATCGCGGTTGTATGAGCCGCTTCGGTTCTTTCGTGTGTGGTATATAAGACGCTTTCGGGTGGAGCATCTGTCGTGATGTCGGTCACGTGCGCTATGTGGTATGTGAGTCGCAATGACGTGACGTGCGCTATGGTGCTTGAGCATGTTGATTTGGGCAAGCGTTCTGCGTGTGAGACATCCTTCTCGGGTTCCTGGTATGTGAGTCCCGATGACGTCAAACATGACGCTAACAGGGCCAAATCTCGTCCCGTGAAGTGTATGGACGTACCTCTGTCGATCGACACTAAGTTACAAGAGAGGCACCGAAATGCAGACCGTGCCGATGCGTACGAGGACCTGCTCACCAAAAAGCCAGTTGTCGTGGAGACCAAGCCCTCTGCTGATGTGGAGCGCAGGGACCTCGTTGAGTTTGAAAAGAAGAAGCACAGGAATCTCCGCCTCGCTTCTATGCCACAGGAGGCAGAGCGCATCTTCCAGGAAAAATTAGATGACTTGCTAGCCAGTCTGGACTGTTGGGATTTAGCTTTCAAGTCGGACCAAGTTCAAGAAGCTTTGGATATGAAATCACCGAAGCATTAAATCGTTTCAACATCCTCCCGCCTCTTCTATATTTTGAATTTTTGTTTCACGTATCGTCTTGTAGCACATAAAAAATCCGACCAAGCAGAAGGCTCCTATAGCGCTGCCCCACAGGCCACGTATATTCCACACGGCGCCTACTAGCGCCAAGGAGAGAAACAGGCAATAGAGCAGGTAGATGTAGCGCATCGGGTCGATTTTTCTGAGTGTCGCGAAGCTGGGCGCATTCCGTATTACACGCATGTGCGGGTTCGCGTGCTGGTAAATACGGCTTGGGCTCGTCCGCATGCAACGCAACACGAGATTTTGACGCACGAGACGGATAAAAAAGGAATTTGATTTGCTCGAGTTTGTTTGGCTTCTCTATAAAAGGGACCGAGTGGCCATCTTTGGAGAAGCAAGCCACGCACAGTCGATGCCACGTTTTGATTGCCTTAATTATTGCATGAATAAATAGTCTTAGATTCAGTTCCCTTCAAAAAATAGCGTGACACCCTCCCTCTTTTTTTCGTAAATAAAATTGTTATTTTTTTTCTGACGAAACGACACTTGCAGAATGGAGCAGGAGGATCTGAAACAGAAGCTGGCAGAGATGGCTGCGGTGTTTGAGCGCCAGATGGCTGCGGCGAAGCAGAAGGCGGAAGCTGACGCAGCGGCCCAGACCAAGATCTTTCAGGAAATGATCGCTCGCGTGGGCTTGCAGATGGGCGCAGGTGGAGCTGGGGCCGCTGGGGCCGCTGGGGATGGCGGGGCGGCAGGGCTGGGCGGGGTGGGTGTGCGCGCGCCTGGCGCTGCGCTGGGTGTGGGAGAAGTGGATGTAGATGTATCCGTTAGTTCTACTGCTGCTGATGGCGAGGTGGCAGGGCTGGGCGGGAAGGGCGGAGAGCTTGCAGATGATGGCGCAGGGGAGGAGGGTGCAGAGGATGTGGGTGGAGAGGATGGCTTGGAGGAGGGGCCTGGGCAGGACTTTGGCGTGAAGGGTGGCAAGGGCGACAAGGGTGATATGAACTCTGATGATGAGCACAAAAGCGAGGGCGAGTGCCAGGACAAGCGCGGCAATGGCTTGGGTGGCACTAAAATGGCGAAGAAGAGTGTGGGTGGCAGGACCAAGGTCCAGCCGAATTTGGGCGCGGATGAGCGTAGCGTGAAGCACACCAAGAATGACACAGAGGATGACAGCAATGATAATGAGGCAGAGAAGAAGCGCGACAAGGGCGGGGGCGGCAAGGTTAAGAAGGGCGGCAAGGACTCTGATGATGATGACGACAAGGATAGTGAGCAAGAGGACTCTGACGAGATTGAAAGCGAAAGCGAAAGTGAGGAGGAGAAGCCGCGTGGCAAGGGCGTGGGTGGCAAGGGCGTGGGTGGCAAGTACAAGAAGGGCGACAAGGACTCTGACGAGGAGGAGAAGAAGGATAGTGAGCAAGAGGACTCTGACGAGATTGTAAGCGAAAGCGAAAGTGAGGAGGAGAAGCCGCGTGGCAAGGGCGTGGGTGGCAAGGGCGTGGGTGGCAAGGGCGTGGGTGGCAAGGGCAACAGGCGCGTCAAGGACTCTGAAGAGGATGTCAGCAATGATAGTGAGGAGGAGAAGCCGCGCGGCAAGGGCAAGAAGCACGACAAGGTCTCTGCCGAGTTTGAAAGCGAGAGTGGTGAGGAGAAGCCGCGCAGCAAGAGCCTGGCTGGCAAGGGTGGCGGCAAGGGTGGCGAGAAGGGCGGCGGCAAGGACAAGAAGCACGTCGATGGTGAGGGAGAGCCCCCCCCCCCTCGGCGTACGTCTGCGATGTTGAAGAAGGCCACAGGGGCCGCTGCAGCCAACATTCAGCTGATCACCGTTGATGCGTTCAATGAGGCTGGTGAAGATGGGCGGTGGTACTGCGAGGAGTGCACCTGGTACTTTGATCCCGGTCTAACTCAGAAGGCCAACATCGCTGTGCATATGGAAAGGCACCATTACAAGATCCTGCCCAAGGATCCCGAAAGCCAGATGAAGAAGAAGAAGAAGAAGGGTCCCGCTCCGACTGAGGGGGGGGCCCGCCATGTCCTTGGAGAGGCTCTGCGTATGCTGACCGAAGGTGTGTGTGTGTGTGTGTGTGTGTGTGTGTGTGTGTGTGTGTGTGAGTGTGTGTGTGTGTGTGTGTGTGTGTGTGTGTGTGTGGGTGTGTGCGTGTGTGCGTGTATGTGCGTGTATGAGCAGAGAGAGCACTAGACCTGACATATGCGCACACAGGCAATCCGGCTGCCGCGGAAGACAACGATCCTGACCCTGTGGCGCAGCTCAAAAAGGAAAAAAAGAAAAATGCAATGCTCATGGCACGCGTTTCTGATCTCGAGGCTGCAGCGCTCAAGGACGCACAGACGAAGGAAAAGTACGTCAGGATGGCCCAGCACATGCTCGGTAATGTCTGTCCTGTGATGCCTGTGTCTCGCGTGTGTAGTGTCGGTACTGACGTGTGACGCGTGTGTGCAGCTCTGGCTGGGATCAAGACTGCCTCGAAGAAGGCCAAGTTTGAGTCGAAGAAGCTGGTTGCTAACGCGCGCATCAGTAGCAAGGTTCACACGCCGGACGAGCGCGGTGGAGCTTGTGCAAAGCGCTTCAAGTCAGGCGCAGGTGCAGAAGAATATGGTGAGGGAGGGAGCAGCAGCACCGGCCGCAAAAAGCGGCTGGCGAGGTTCACTTGCGTCGATGACTTGTGCATGCTGCTTGACGAGTACCCGATCTCCGTTATGGCGAAACACTGCGGTATATATTTTGAATCTGGCTTTATTATGCTCTCATTTAAAACGCTTACTGCATGCCGTTGATGTGCAGGCCAACCTGGTTGCATTCGCAGCGAGCAAAGGATCGTCGAGCTCATTGAGGCAGACAGGCTGCAGAGTTCATTTGAGGAGGAGAAGCTCAAGCACTCGAAGAGTGGTAAGAAAAAGGACAGGGAGTAGGGTCACGGTGTGCGGCCCTGGCAGTAGCCTAAGCCTACCACAAGCGTGACCGCAAGCAGCATGCCGCTCGCTGCGTGGGCAGCGCGGGGAGGGGCCGTTGAGAGTGCCCGCGGTTTCTCAGTAGCCTTAGCCGCTGGATCTATTCTGCCACAGTCTAGGAGGGAGCAGCACTCGCTCAGTGGTGCACAGGAGGCCCCTGAGCCGGAGGGGCAGTTGACGCAGGAGCATGTCTTCAAGTCTCTGTATTGTTTTGTGCCACAGAGATAGTGAGACCAGCCTACGCATACATTCGAATTTCCTTCGAACATAGCACACTTAGCGGTTGAGTCGCAAGTCCCGTTTCTTAAGCCCAGCGGGCATGTTTTCCCTAGCGACAGCGACGGCGCTAGCAGTAAAAGAAAAAAAAATAAAGTGGCGATCTTGCGTTTATTTTTGACAGCGGTCATGGTGTGTTGCTTTTCGTGAGTCTGGCACAGTGTATGTATTATTTACAGTAAAAAAAGTCCGCGTATTTCTCATTTCACCAATTTGATGATGGCCTAGAGAATACGATTCTATTCCACGTTCCTGCTGTCCGGTCAAATACGACGTGTGCTTGAGGAACGAGATCCTCGTCTTTGTCTACGCGTATCGGTTTGTCATATACAATGGTCTTGAAGGTTGTGTCACTCTCTAGGTCGGGCGGCGGGCGCACTGGACTTATAGACCTGGGTGATAGCCGCTGGTCTGTGTCGGGTCTCTTGAGGGTGACGCGGGGCGGGAGCAGATGCACACCCGATGTCTCTATGATAAGAGTGAGTTCTATGCGAATGCTGCGCGGTTCAATGCATGCGTATTGCTGCCACCAAGACAGTAGCTCGATGACCTCCTCCTGTGTGGTGGTATTATCGTTAGTGTTCGTGTGGCTGTAGATCTCTTGCCTCTGGCCGCTACTCCAGAGATGGACAAGTTTGATTTCAAGTTTTCGCCAGTGCTCAAATGGGACTCTGACTGTTTCGTAGAGCCTCGTTGCTAGCAGCGTGTCATTGGGTCTACTAGCGAGAATGGCCTCGTGCGTGATCGCCATGGTAAACCTGCGGTCACCCCCTTCCCAGCACACAGATATCGCGACTTCGATTGCCGGCTTTGGTACGGTGTGTGCCATGTGGTATGGGCGTGGTTCTTATATAGTAGGAGTGAGGCTAGGACATCAGGTCCTTTCGCACTTTTGTAGTATATTTTTTTTATTGAATAAAATTATCCTAAGCCTTCTTACACTCTTTCTTGTGTTTGTAGGTCCAGTGCCAAGACTGGTGGGCCTTGCAGCAGTACGTGGCGTCCATGCACCTGCCACACTTCAAGTGCTTGACGGGAAGGTTGCCACAGGCCGCACACGCGCGCTGCTTGCCGCATCGGTTCTCGTGTGACTCCTCCCAGTGCTGCTGCTTGCAGGCCACACTGCAGTACTCGGCGATGTTGCAGCCAGTGCACATGATACCGTCGCCGGGCTGGTGTTTGCCGCACCCCGCGCAGCACGGAAGGAAGCTGCGCGCCTCGCGGTTGATCTCGGACGCCTCGCGCAGCGGTGCCTTCCAGCCTGTGCCGCAGCTGTTTATGAACTCGTCCGTCTTCTCTTGGACGATTTTGATGGACAATTCGTCGAAGCCGAGCATGAACATGATGTCTTCCATGTTGATATACTTCTTGGCTGCGCCGGCATACTCTGGCGGATCCATCTTCAACCACTGTTTGGCTTCGAAGAGAGAACGATTGAGGATCTCCTGTCCCTGAAGCACCTTCTTGGTCTCTTTGTACCGCACGGTGAGATCAGCAGTTTCGAGGCCGTAGTCGTAGAGTTCCTTCCAGCCCGGCTTGAACACATCCGGGGCCGAATCACACACCAAAGCCATAGAAAGTGTAACTTTCGGGGGCTTGGGCTTGGGCGCGGGCCTGGTCTTGGACTTGCGTGTGGGCATGGCGTGGCGCCTGCGTTTGTGCTCTGTTTTTTTGGACGGATATAGATAGGCGATGTTGCACGTGCAGCGCGAAGAAGAGGGCTATTTATACTGGGCGATTACAGTACGTTCCTAATTTCCACTTCGGCCTTTAAGCCACGATTCATTCTTTCATTAAAAAAAAACGTCGCGAAATGGCGAATTCCAGCCCGACAGTGGGCAAGATGCTGTGTGAAGAGATCTGGGATGAGAGCAAAGCGGAGATGGCTCAGGTGATTTTTGAGGTTGCGGGCTTCCCGATGCAGGACGCGCCTTGGTTTGGTGAGGTGACAGAGGAGCGCAGGGGCAAGAACGGGCGCTTCCTTGTCGCGACACAGGCGATTCCTGCCTTCACTTTCGTGCGCATAGAGAAGGTGCGGCTGGCGCTGGGCGAGGCTGAGCTAGAGGACCTGCACCGCGAGTTCAGCGGCTTCATCCGGCGGGAGGTGCCGGAGCTGGTGGGCTATCCGTCGGCGTTTGCGGTGATGGTGCAGGAGGAGGAGCTGCCGCACGGCAGCGACATGCTGTGCTTCGTGGGCGAGTTTGTGCGGGCGGGGCTGTTGGACAACGCGATGGTGCAGGATCTGATGGACTACGACGCCTTTGACGAGCGGTATGTCATCGAGACGTTCTCTCGCATGCGGATCGGCGACGTGCTGTGGCTGCACTTTTGGCGCGAAAGGTTGGAGGAGAGCGTTCCAGTCGACACGGTGTGGCGGGTCTTCAGCTTCATTCTGTCGCACGCGTTCAAGAATGAGGCCCGCATGCTCACGTTCAGTCTCGCCCTCAAGGCGCAGTGCCCGCAAGCGCGGTGGGACTGGTACCTGGCCGGGAGCAACGAGGAGGAGCTGCCTGCGTGCGAGAGACTGTCCGGCCTCGACATGCTGTTGGGCAACTTCGAGGAAGTGCATCCGTGGGGCCGACAGACGCATGTCGGCGAGGGCCAGGTTTCCGCGGCCGAGTGTGTGGTGTTCATGAAGGACGTGGCGGCGGGTGAGCCGGTGGAAATGGACTACGGCGAGGGCTACATGCTCGAGGAAGGTAGTCAGCTGGTGCACTTGCTTCGCGGGGACGAGCTCGAGAAGGCGTTGGAGCTGGTGCTGAGGCCGTTCGACGCGCGCGTGCTGGCGGCGTTCAAGACGTACATGGCTAGTGGCTAGTGGAGTCTATGTCAAAATTTGGTTTGCAGATTTATTAAAGAAATAAATCTCAATTAGTCCAACGACTCTTCTTGCGTGGGCGACCTGTAGAGACGTATGTCTCCGCAGGATTCTCGACTTCTTCCATTTCATCACCGGACGCATAGCCTTCAACAGCCGCAAATGCCTTGAACGCATCCGGCATGCTGTCATCATCTGCTCTATTTTTATCCATCATGTCCTTATTAGCTAGCCACCATTTGACGGCCCACTCGTCCGCGATCTCAGTCTGGGCTTTACCATCTTCGGTAAAGCCACAGACACGACGCAGACACCCGTCTGTGTTGACGAGCACTTGCATTCTACAAGTACCAGCTGGGGCATTGCCCTCAGGGTCAACACGCTCGAGTCTGTCCATGTACGCATCAAGGCCTGTCCATTGGTTGTATACACCCCAGAATTTCCTCTTTACGCTGAGAGCGACATCAGCAACGCGAGAGACGAAAGTAGACATCGTAGTCTACTTGAACCTCGATGTGCGGCGCATGGGCGTCTTTTATATGCTTGCGTCTACTATTCCACCTCGGCCCCAAACGCGAACGGAGTGATGTCTTCGGCACCCGACTCGCTCATGAAATCCTTGATGCTGGCCGCGGAAATCGGACCTTCGTCGGCAACAGTGTCGGCTGACCATAGGTCCAGATCCCCTTGCATGACTTCCATGTATCTTCTGAAGTTCTCCATCTGCTCGGCTGTGAGGTGGGCTTCGAGATGCTGGTATCGGCACTGGAAAGAGTCGATGAGTTCCTGCATCTGCCGTTGGTGCAGAGCCTCTCTCTCGGTGATGTACTGCTGCTGCATGGCGATCATGGCAGAACACTGCTCGGATTGCTGGACAAGCAAGGTCTGCATGGCGTTTCGGTACGAGGCGACGGACGCCTGCATGTTATTGGTGTATGCGGTGATGACATCGAGCGTGCGCTGCTCCAAGCCTGGCTGCAACATCGGAGCGACCGGCTTCTCCTGCACCGGAGGGAACGTGCGAGCGGGCAGCATTTTGTGGCTGGGCAGCATTCTCTTTGGCTGAATGCATTATATTAGGTGGGTAGGTGGGTCCTACATTAGGTTCTTGAAATTGAAAAGTCAAGTTGTATTTTAGGGCCCATAACACGGCTTATGGCGAAGCATCACATATGATATTTTTAGATACGATATCCGAAACGACATTTTTTTCCCTACTTGTAGGGCCCCACAGCAGCAAGTCTGCAAAGCACACAGCATGGCACGCACCAAGCAGGTTGCCCGCTTCCGCGTCGACGAACACGGCAATGTCGTTCCAATTGTGCGTCCTTTGCAGAGCCCTTCGGATCGTATGCGTTCTGACCCTGCGCCTGTAACTCCAACCATCAAGAAAACCAAGAAGGCCAATAAGAAACCCAAGAAGGCCAAGGCTGCCAAGGACTCCTCGGCCTCTTCTGCTTCTGATGCAGATGAGAAGTGATCGGCATCTTGAATGGACGACAAATACGAGTAGAGTGGGCGTTGTCAGTCAGTAGGTGTAGGTACGTGAGACAGAGGACGAGCACCAAGATTAGAAGGACGAAAGGGGCGGGGGCAGATTGCATGCGGGTGCATGTGGCTTCTTAAATATTGTGTCTTGTGTGTTGAATCGATTTATTGAATAAAACAAACTCTAGCACAACTTCTGTCTCATTCTCTTGAGTTCTTCACCATAACCAAGGAATGACCGTCTTATGCTCGACAAGCACGTTCACTATCTCGTAGTCTGCTATTGTCCTCCTGATCGAGGCCTTGTGCGCCTCACAAATGCGATCGTCGTGGTCATGCACAACGACCGTGAATGGCTTCCTGTGATGTCTTTCGGCGAGAAAGCGGCCCTGGCCAAGCATCTTACGAAGACAGAGGCTGGAGTAGTACGTGGCTTCGAAGTTGCTCGGGAGAAGCACGCGGTTGATCCTGCTGTTGCGGTGTGCGAGCTTCGCCATGATGCCCGGGGTGTCGCGGGGGGGCTCCATCGGCACGCGGTAGCCGGTGAGGTCGACGGTGGTGAGGCTCGCCAGCATGTCCTTCTCAAAGAGGTACTCGATTGCGCGCTCGTTGTGAAGGGCCGTGGCGTGTGAGATGCGGCCGGCGAGGCGGAGAGAGACGAGCGTGGGCGGAAGGAGGTAAAGGAGTTTCTTGCTGATGCTTGGATCCGGTGATTGCACGAATTGCGGGTCGTAGATGCCACCGAAGGTGAGGTGCTCGAGGTTGTACATGTACTCGATGACCACCTCCGCCTGGCGTGCAACCTGTTTGCTGCTGACGCAGTAGATTTCCATGTCGAGGTGCGTGGTCTCGGTGCACATTCGAACGCTGTCAAGGAAAGCGCTCACGACAGGCGAGTCGTTCTTCGGCGAGATGAGGTAAGTGAGGTCTTGGAGCTTGATCGTCAATGTTTTGATCGTCCCGGTGTGCGAGAAGATGAGCTCGTCGTAGAAAGTGTAGAAGCCTTCGCGCAAGGAGATCCTCTGCGGTGCTATCGCGGTGACTCCAACGACGGTGTAGAGGTTCGGATACCACCTCCGGTAGCGTTCGTAGCCCGCGCGGATCACGGCGAGCTGGCGGCCGCTTGTGTCGTCGAAGGCGGGTGAGCGCACGAGAATGCCCCTGAGCTTGAGACGTCCTGCGAAGACGAGGTCGGCGAGCTCTCTGCAGCCGAGCGCGACGAGACGCGGGAGGAGGCCGTGAAAGTGCGCGTGGTCGGCCTCGGCGAGCATGCAAATGATGTCGACGAGGGGGCTGGCCTTGGTGGGTGCTGCGACCGCGGTCCTGGGTTTCTTGGTTGCTGCGACCGCGGTTCTGGGTTTCTTGCGGGCGGGCATGCGTGGCACTGTTTCCTGGATTGCTTGGAATTTTTCTTTGCAATTCGAGGACCTGAAATCAGGAAAAACGAAAAGCCAGAGTTGGATCTAAAAATAGATGTGTTAGTTCGCGCGTGGCCGCTTTTCCTATTTAAAGACGAGTGAAGGAAATTCTCTCAAAACATACAGCATGACACGCGTCAAGCAGGTGTACCGTGAGCCCAAGGCC
>Ga0209550_10000347_pt1 | contig 42107 bp, 42 predicted proteins | sample LauGreSuBDMM15SN_2_FD_187567 | JGI IMG/M metagenome (GOLD analysis project Ga0209550, IMG submission 187567) | Freshwater lake microbial communities from Lake Michigan, USA - Su13.BD.MM15.SN (SPAdes) (version 5) | ecosystem: Environmental > Aquatic > Freshwater > Lake | place: Lake Michigan...
GGGTGGCGGCGGAGAGCGAGCGGGTTTTGCCGGCGAGTTGGAGGGAGCTGCCACCGAAATCGCCCAGATAGGTGGGGTTGGTGGGCTCGAGTTCGGCGGCTTTGGCGAGCCAAGGCACAGCGTCGTCGAGGGCGGTGGGGTCACCGCGTCGGCGGATGGTCATGCCGTAGTAGTAGGCTGCGGCCGCGTTCTTCGGCTCGGCAGCGGTGATTTTTTCAAGGGCGAGCCGGGCCTCGGGGTATTTCTTCGCGGCGTAAAGCGCGATTGCTTCGCTGAGCGAAGCCGCTTGAGCGGCTGAAATGACGAGGCCGAAAATCAGCACAAATGTGAGCAAGGCAGAGCGAAAGGGACGCGAGTACATCGGCTCTTTACGACTGCGGGGTCGCGGAAAAATTTCAAGCCCGTGGTGAAGTGCGCGGGGCGACGGAAGCGCCGGCTAGGGCCGAGGTTACTCGTAGCGGAGGGCGTCGATCGGGTCGAGTTGAGCGGCTTTGTAGGCGGGGTAGAAGCCTGAGATAATCCCCACGAACGCGCTGCCTACGACCGAGATCACAATCCACATCGTGGGCACTACCACCGGCCAGCCGTTGTAGGCCGAGAGAAGTTGAGAGCCTCCGATTCCTACGCCGACGCCAATGAGGCCGCCGAGCGAGCTCAGGAGAATGGCTTCGATCAGAAACTGCGTGAGGACGTCTCGGCCGTGGGCACCGATGGCGAGGCGGATACCGATTTCGCGGGTGCGCTCGGTGACGGAGACAAGCATGATGTTCATGATGCCGATACCTCCGACGATGAGGGAGACTCCGGCGATGCCCGCGAGCAATCCCGTCATGGTTTTCGCCGTGGCGGTGGCGGCGGTGGCGAGTTCTTCTTGGGTGCGGACGGCGAAGTCGGGTTCGCGGCCGCGCCGGCGTTGAGTGAGGAGGTCTTCGACGGCGAGCTTAACGCTCGCGATGTTTTCAGGGAGATCGGCCTGGATGCGGATCATGCTGATGTTGGTGCGGCGGGAGACGCGCTTCATGTGCGAGGTGTAAGGGATGAGGACGACATCGTCTTCATCGGAGCCAAAGATACTAAATCCCTTGGGCGTCATAACGCCGAGGATGCGGAAGGGGAGATTGCGAATTCTGAGAGTTTGGCCGACGGGATCTTCGTTGGGGAACACCTGATCGGCGACAGTTTTTCCGATGACGCAGACTTTGGAGAGGGACTTGACGTCCTGTTCGGTAAACATGGACCCGGAGGCCATCGGCCAGTTGCGGACGTAGCCGTAATCGGGACCGACGCCGTTGACATTGGTGTTCCAGTTGAGGCCGTTGGCGAGAATCTGGTTCCGGTCGCGGATTTCGGGGCTCAGGCCGTCGATATCTTTTACGTCGGCGAGGATGGCATCGGCGTCCTCTGGGGTAAGCGAAGTGGAGCTACCCCAGCCGCCGCGGCTGCCGCCGCTTGAAGAGCTGCCGGGCATGACGGTGATCAGGTTTTGGCCGAGGGAGGCGACTTGGGCCTCAACCTGGGCTTTGGCACCGTTGCCGATGCTGACCATGGTAATCACGGCGGCGACGCCGATGATCATGCCCAAGGCGGTGAGCATGGACCGCATGGTATTGCGCCGGAGGGCGCGGAGGGCGACGAGGAGGGTGTTGGTAAAGCGCATGGCGTAGTCGCCTCAGGCGGCGGGGTGAGCAGTGAGTTTGGCGGCGGTCTCGGCGGCTTGGATGCGTTGCATCTCGGCGGCGGCGATGGAACGGTCCTCGACGGGAGCGTCGCGGACGACGACGCCATCGCGGAGGATGAGGTTGCGCTTGCAGTAGCGGGCAACCTCGAGCTCGTGAGTGACCATCACAATCGTGATACCCTGGTCGTTGAGCTTCTGAAAAACACCCATGACCTCGATGGACGTTTTTGAGTCGAGGTTGCCGGTGGGTTCGTCGGCGAGGAGGACTTGGGGCTGATTGACGAGACCGCGGGCGATGGCGACGCGTTGCTGTTGGCCACCGGAGAGCTGGTTGGGCATGTGGTCGGCGCGGTTAGCGAGACCGACGATCTCAAGGCAGTGCATAGCGCGCTCGCGAATCTCGTCGGCTGAGGCTTTGCGGTGGCGACCGTAGAGCATGGGCAGCTCGACGTTCTCGAGCGCGGTGGTGCGGGCGAGGAGATTGAACCCTTGGAAGACGAACCCGAGCTTTTGGTTGCGCAGATCGGCGAGCTCGTTGCGGTCGAGTTTGTCGATATCGATCCCGTCGAGAAGGTAAGTGCCCTTGGTCTGCCGATCGAGGCAGCCGAGCATATTCATCAGGGTGGATTTGCCGGAGCCGCTGGCACCCATCAAGGCGATGAACTCGCCGCGCTGGATATCGAGGCTGACGCCACGGACAGCGTGAACCGGAACCTCCCCGGACTCGTAGATTTTGTGGATGTCCTTGATTTGGACGACAGGGGGCATGAGCGAGAATCGGAGGTCGAATTTCGGAGCGTTGAGCGCGTTGGCGGTGGATTAACGGCCGCCGCGCGAGGGACTGGGGCTGCTGCCGCCGAAACTGCTGCGGCCGCTGAAGGGATTAGAGGCGCCTCCTTGGGCGCCGGGAGCTCCTGGGGCGGCAGTTGCCCCGGGCATAATGACGGCGGTGATCACGTCGTCGCCCTCGGTGAGGCCTTCGAGTACTTCGGTGGTGAAACCGTCGGAGACGCCGAGCTTCACCGAGACCGCTTGGAGTTTTTTATCTTTGTCCGCAGCACTCTGGTCGACGAATTTATAAAGCGTACGCTGCACCACGGTGTTATTGAAACCTTGGTCACCGCTAGAGCTGGGGCCTCCGCCGCTTCGGCGGCCGCCGCCGGAATCGCCGCCGCCCTTGGTGCCTTTAGGCCGACCGCCAGGGGTGGCGAAGCGGGCGGCAATAAGTTCGGGATCCAGGCCCTTGGCCTTGGCGAGGACCTTGGCCTTGGCGATTTGGTCTGGGGAGGCAGGGGTGCCGCGCTCGAAGCCGATCTCGCGCATGATGGCCATAGTGGCTGCCATACGTTCGTCGTCAGTCATGTTGGTCGCGGCGCCGGCAGGGGCGGCCGTTTTCTCGGTAGATTTGGAGGCGGCTGGGCTTGCGGGGGTGGCGGCGAGGACCTCGGCCGGGATGCGAACGCGGAGGGCACCGTTTGCGACCCGCAGGACGCCGCTGCGTTGTTGAACGATGATGGAAACGTTGGCGGTCATGCCGGGCTTGAGCCGGCCGTCCTCGTTGGCGACGTCGATGATCGTGGCGTAAGAGACGACGCTCTGACTGACACTGGCGGCGTTGCGCACCATCCGGACCTTGCCGGTGAAAGTCCGGCTGGGGAAGGCGTCGACGGTGAACTTGACGTCTTGGCCTTCCGCGATGGTGCCGATATCGGCCTCGGCGACGGCGGCGTTGATCTGCATGCGCGTGAGGTCGTTCACGAGGGTGAAGAGCACTGGGGCGTTCATGCTGGCATTCACGGTGCGGCCTTTATCGGTTTTACGGTCGAGGACCATGCCATCGATGGGCGACACGATGGTGCACCGCGAGAGGTCGAGCTTGGCGTTTTCGACGGCGGCCGTGCGGGTGAGCATGGTGGCGTTGGATTGGGCAAGCAGGGCCTCGGAGTTATCGAGTTCGGACTGGGAAACTAGATTCTTGGCGGCGAGGCCCTGAACACGCACGGTGTTGAGCCCGAGCAAGCGGTTATTCGCCTTGGCGGATTCGTAGTCGGCTTCGGCCTGTTTGAGGCGCTGGGTCGGGGTGGCTTCGTCGATGCGGGCGAGAAAATCGCCGGCCTTTACCTTGGAGTTAAAGTCGACAAAGACCTCCTTGATTTGACCGGAAACTTGTGCACCTACGTCGACGGTGACCACGGGCTGGAGATCGCCGGTTGCGGTGACGGATTGAGTGATGTCTCCGCGGGCTGCCTTGGTCGTCTGGAACTCGGGGGCCTTGTCGGCTTTTACCCCATAAAAGCGCCAAGATAATCCGCCCCCGACCGCGAGGATGAGGATCAAAATGATGAGACTGCCGTAGCTTTTGGATTTGGCCATGAGAGAAGAGGAAAATGAGGAATCGGTGACGTTGGAAAATGTAATCTGGCAGGGTTATGCAGTTTGCCGGGAGTTAACCGAACACGCCCAGCCGAATGGTAGCGCAAAGACGCGACGAAGGCCAATAGGTAACAAAGAATTTAGGTAAAAGTGGACGGACCGTTTAGCCGGGGTTTTCGGTCAAACGGGAAAAGGCGCGGGCGAGTTCCGCGGCGACGTTGGGCGGGACGAAATGACTGATATCGCCGCCAAATTTCGCGACCTGCTTTACGAGGGTCGAGCTGGTGTAGCTGAACTGCTCGTTGGGCATGACGAAGATCGTTTCGATTTTGGGCTGAAGGTGGCGGTTCATCAGCGCCATGTTGAATTCGAACTCAAAGTCGGAAAGCGCGCGGAGACCGCGGATGATCGCGTCGGCCTTTTGCGCGAGGGCAAAGTCCACGAGCAGACCGCCGAAGGTGGTAACCGTGACGTTGGGGAACGGGGCGAGATTGGGCGCGAGCATCGCCAATCGCTCTTCCGCGGTGAAGAGCGGGCCTTTGCCGGCGTTGTGGGCGACGGCGACCGTGACGCGGTCGAAGAGTTTTGCGGCCCGGGCAAGGACGTCGAGATGTCCGTAGGTGATCGGGTCGAACGTTCCGGGATAAATGCAATGGCTCATGGCGGGAGATTTCATGAAACGAAAGTCAGGTCCGGGAGATTGGCGATGATGTTTTCGCCTGTGGCCGGGTCGAATGAGCGCGAAGCCCTAACAAAAAACGTGCGAATGGGTCCGGGATTGATTTCGGGCGAGGCGCGTGCGTTGGTGGAAGTCCTGTCATTCCCATGCTGACCCTGCCCAATATTCTCACGTTCTCCCGGTTGCCGGCGATGTTTGCGATCGTCGGTTTGATGAACGCGGAGTTTCAATGGGCGGCGACGATCGCATTCTGGTTGTTCATCGCGGCGGCGCTCACGGATTGGTTGGACGGAAAACTCGCGCGCGAGAGCAACACCGTTTCGATGTTTGGCCGCTTCATGGATGCGGTCATCGACAAGGTAATGGTGCTGGGCATCATGATCGCATTCGTCGCGGGGAACGGGTACTTCATGGGCTACAAGGTCGGCGGGATGCTGCTGCTGCTGTGCATCCTCGGTCGCGAGTTTATGGTGTCGGGATTGCGGATGGTTGCGGCGGCGCAAGGCACCGTGGTTGAGGCCGACGCGGGCGGTAAAGTGAAGACGTTTATCCAACTGAATGCCATCGGCTGGCTGTTGGGCGCACGGATGTTCGAGCAAGATTTTGCGCATTTGTTTGCCGGCGACGCTCGCTGGCAAGTCACCGGGGTTCATCTGCTCGGGTTGGGTTTCTTTGTGTTGTCGGCGGTGCTGACGGTGACCTCGGGGGCGACGTATTTTAGACGTCACGGACACTTGGTGTTTAAGTGAGCCGGGCCATGGGACTCGCGCATCCGAATTGGCCGCGGGCTCTCCCGACTTGGCTTGTGGTCGGTGCGGCGACCTTGGGGCCGATTGGTCGGCTGCTGCCGGCGCCCGGAACTTGGGGCTCGCTGGCCGGAGTGGGCGCGGTGGCGGGAATTTTGCTCGGGTTTAATGAGGGGATGGGGCCGGCGGTCTTGTTTGCGGCCGGTGCGGTGGGCGGCTGGTGGGCCGTAGGAATTTGCGGCGAAGCCGAGGTGCGGCTCGGGAAGCAAGATCCGGGCGAGGTAATTTTGGACGAATTCGTTGCGATGCCGTGGTGTTTTCTGGGCTGGCCGGTGTTGGTCGGCGTCTGGCCGGCATGGGTGGTGCTCGCGCTGGGCTTCGGATTTTTTCGCTTTTTCGATATCCTGAAGCCGCTGGGGATCGCCCGGCTGCAAGGCTTGCCGGCAGGGTGGGGCGTAGTGGTGGACGATGTCGCGGCGGCGCTGGCGACGTGCGCGGCATTGCATGCGGCGCAACTTATTTGGCAGCTCGTTTGAGCCGGACCGGCGCGCTAAGGCAGAGCGAGAAGCGACTCGACGGGGACTTTGACGAGGAGACCTTGGCGGAGGACGTCGACCGAGAGGACGATGCCGTGGGGATTGCTCGGATCGTCGACGAAGCCCTCAAGACCGAAGAGCGGGCCGCTGATAATTTTGACGCGGCGGCCCTTGGTGAAGAGGGGCATCACGCTGACCTCGTAGCCGGACGCGACGATGGCTTTGACGTCGGCGAGCTGGCGGAGAAAGGTCGTTTCGTCGGAGACAAAGATGGCGCGGGCGAGCAGATCCTGTTGATAAATACGGCTCTTTTCTTCGAGGGGCACGCAGGCGAAGACATAGCCTGGAAACAGGGGTTTGGTGAATTTCTTGGTCTGCTGCGCGTAGTGGCGGACACTCGTGATGAGCGGCAGGTAGTGGTCGAACCGCTCGGCAGCCATGAGGGCGGCGAATTTTTTTTCGCAACGGGGTTTCGCGTGGCAGACGAACCACGTGAGAGCTTGGGCGGCCCGAGCGGGCGGGATTGCGAGATCGGGGGCGGACGGCACGGGAGGGAATTAGAGAGACTTCAGGCGTTGCAGGGCTTCAATGTAACCGGGGAAGCCCTGGCCGCAAATCATCGCGCGGCAGGCGCCGGCGGTCATCGAAGTGTGACGGAATTTTTCGCGCTTTTTGATGTCGGAGATGTGGACCTCGATCGCGGGTTTGTCGGCAGCGGCGAGCGCATCCCGCAGGGCGATGCTGGTGTGCGAGTAGGCGCCGAAATTGACGATGAAGGCGTCGATGCCGCGGTCGGTGAGGGCGTGGATTTTATCGACCAGCACGCCCTCGTGGGCCGACTGGAAAAACGTGGGAGTGTACCCCAGTTTCTTCGCCTCGGTGCGGATGAGCTGCTCGAGATCTTTGAGCGTGGCTGAACCGTAAATCTCGGGCTGGCGTTTGCCGAGGCGGTCGAGGTTGGGGCCGTGGAGGATAGCAATGCGTTTCATCGGAGAGGTGGAGAGGTGATCACGAAACACACGAAAACCACGAAAGGGGAAGACCAAGTTTGGGGCGCGGGACTAAAGCGGATTCTCGGTGGCGATGAATTCCCACGGGAGATTGAACTTGGCGGCGAGTTCGGCGGCGAGGGCGCGGACGGCGTGGACCTCGGTGGCGTAGTGGCCGCAGAGGTAGAGGTTGAGCTTTTGCTCTTGGGCAAAGTTGAAGTGTTCTTCGCGCAGTTCGCCGGTGACGAGCGTGTCGCAGCCGGTCGAGGCCAACGAGGCGAGGGCGCTGTTGCCGCTGCCGCTGCAGAAGGCGACCTCGGCGGGCGAAGCGGAGCCGAATTCGATGGCCGTCACGCGCGCATAAAGTGACTCGAGTCGGACTCGGAGCTCAGCGCGGGGGGAGGATTGGGCGGCGATGGCGCCGATGGGGCCGCCCTCGTTGGGGAGCCAAGTGCGGGTGACGCTCAGGCCGAGCTGGCGGGCGAGGAGGGCGTTGTTGCCGAGCTCGGGATGGGCGTCGAGGGGAAGGTGGCTGGAGTAGAGCGCGCAATCGGCGCGGAAGAGCGTGGCCACGCGATCGTAAACCGGCCCGGTGAGCGGGCGGGGCATGTCCCAATACATGCCGTGGTGAACAATGAGGAAATCGACGCCGGCGGCGGCGGCTTTTTGAAACGGGACGACGCCCGCGTCGACGGCGGCACCGATTTTGGTGGCGCGGCCGGAGTTGGCAACTTGGAGGCCGTTGAAGGCGGCGGGAGCGTCCTTGAAGGCGGTGCGGTTGGTCCGCTGATCGCAGTAGGTGACGAGGTCGGCGAGGGTGGGCATCGGGGATTTGTGATAACGTCAGACGCCGAAGCGGCAAGAATGGGCGCTAAAGCCGGCACCGAAACTGACGAGCCAAAAATCACCGTCGGCGGCAGTGGGAGTGGCGGTGCGGAGGGTTTCTTCAAGTGCGAACAGCACGGAGGGGCTGCTCATGTTGCCAAAATCGCGGAGGACGCGGGCGCTGGCGTCGAGCGAGTGCGGGGCGACGACGGGTGCGAGGGCTTCCAGGACGTCGCGGCCGCCGGGATGGGCGACGACGCGGGCGATGGGGCGCGGGCCGCGGGCAGCCCAAAGTTCCGTAACGGCGGATGCCGCGAGTTGGGGCACGGCGCGGTCGAGGAGGTTGCGCAGTTTGCCGTCGCGGTGTTCGAAGCGGAGTTTGTCGCGATCGGCGGGCCGATGGAGCGTTTGAAAATCAAACGCGCGGAGACCGGTGGGCCCGGGCGTTGCGCGCCAAAGGGTGGCGGCGGCGCCGTCGGAAAACAGGCAGGCGCTGATAATCACGCCGGGGTCGTCATCGAGGAAGAAGACGGCCGAGCAGATTTCGACGGCGATGCAGGCGACGGTGGCGCCGGGCTGCGCGGCGAGCATGTGACTCGCGGCCCGCAGCGTGGGAATCGCAGCGCCGCAACCAAGACCGACGAGATCCTGGAGAATCGCATCGGTGCGTAGGCCGAGTTGTTCGGAAACATAGCTAGTGAGTCCAGGGCAGAGGTAACCGGTGCAGGTGCAGATGAGCAGGGCGTCGAGGTCCGAGGCTTTGAGGTTGGCTTGAGCGAGTGCGGCGGTGAGGGCGCGGGCGGCAAGTGCGGGGCCTTCGGCGCGGAAGATCGCGTTCAATTCGTCGGAACTTCGATCGAAGATCTTTTCGATGTCGGGCGCGGCGAAGTGTCGGGTCGCGATGCCGTGGTCGCCGCGCAGGATGCTGTGGAGAATCAGCCGTGAGCGTTTTTGCAGCCGGGCGCGAACGGGGGATTTTTCCACGATGTCCCAGCACTGGCTTTGGGAAAACTGCGTGGGCGGGACGGCGGTGGCGAGGGCTTGGAGGAACATGGGCAAGGACGGCTTAGTGGAGTAGGGCGTAAAGAGGGCGGAGCGGAAGCAGGCGAGCGCGGGTGAGGTGCGCGAGCATGAGTTGGAGGTGAGGGCGCAGAAAAAAGGGATGCAGGGCGCGGGCGGCGGTGAGGCGGACCCGAAAGCGGAGGTGAAGTGCCCTCGTGGTCGCGGCACAGGCGGCCGACCAATCGGAAGAGCCTTGGGCGTAGGCGAGCAGGGGCCCGAGTGCGCTCTCGGCGCTTTGCAAGGCCACTGCCATACCGTTGCCGGTGAAAGGCGGAATCAGGCCGAGGGCGTCGCCGAGTCGGATAAAGCCGGCTCCGGGAGCCGGTGCGGAGTAGTCGAGAGCGGCCACGGCGCAGCAGCTGGCGGGGTCGGGGGTCGCCGCGCTGATGCGCGCAGCGAGGGGACCGAGCCCGATGGCGGTGAGGTAAGCGGGAAGCAGAGCTGGGCCGGCGGCGGTGATGGGGCGGCGCCGAAAAAGGCCGCAGACGTTGACGGCGCCGGACTCGGTGGTGGCCAGGCCGACGTAGCCGTCGGTGCCGAGGTGGAGCTCGAGGTCGCGCGTGAGCGTGAGGCCGTGGACGTGAAACTTAAGACCGAGCCAAGGTGAATCGCGGCGGACGCGCCCGGTGGCGAGCACGCGGCCGGGCGCGGCCGAAAGATCGACGGTGCGGGTCTCGGGGCGAAGGTTACCACCGGCGGCGACAAAGGCAGTGGCGAGACGGGCGTCGAGTGCGTGCCGGCTGAGGCCGAGGGCAGGGGTGGGGAGTTGTTGAACGCGGATGAGACTCGCACGGTGATACCACGCGACCGTCCGATGGTGCAGGGCGTCGGTTAAAAATGGGGCGAGCCCGAGGCGGGCGATGGTGTCGGGTGAGAGCCCGGCGATGAAATCGCCACACACCCGATGGCGTGGATAACGGCCGGCGTCGAAAAGTGTAACGGGCACATCGGCGCGGCGCAGGGCGAGGCCGAGGGCGAGGCCGGCGAGTCCGCCGCCGACGATCTCGATTGGGCGGGGCAAATTCATGCGCGGCGCAACGCAACGAGGCGGTAGGCGCCGAGAGGCGAAGTGGTGACGCGGCAGTCCCAGCGCGAAGGTTCGAGGCCGAGGCAGCGGGGGAGTTCGTCGGCGCGAAAACCGGCCGCGATGCTGACGTGCGCGTCGTGAAGGGTGACGTGATTGGCGCGGAAGAGCGGCGCGAACGCGGCGAATAGTTTTTGAAAACGAGTGTGGCGGGCCGGTTCGGAGGCGACGATGAGACGGGTGTGGGCGCGGAATTGTTCACCGAGTGCAGCGAGTTCCTTCGCGGAGAAATGGTGGAAGATGAGATTGCCGATGATCGCGGGGTAGTCGGCGTAGTTCGCGAACCCGAGTAGATCGGTTTGGTGCCAAGCGTGCGAGCCGGGCCAAAGGGTCGGCCGGGGAACTTGGTCAAGACCATCGATGGCGACGCCGCGGGCGTGCAGAGCCAAGCTGAGTTCCCCGCTGCCGGCCCCGAGCTCGAGGGCGTTTTCGCCGGGAAGGAGGAGCGGCGGAAGGGTGCGGAGGAACCAGCGGGAGTTACCCATGATGCGATTGATCAGGCACAGGTCGCGGCGGCTGTTGATCGCGTCGGGATGATGCGGCGGGAGCGAATCGAGGATTTCTGGCTGGAGCTGGCGAAGCATCGCGAGTCGAAGGTTGCCCGGCGGCGCAAGGGTGTCCAGTGTGCCGCGCAGTTTCATCCATGAGCAAAGCCGACACGCCTGTAGACCTCATCGCCCAAGCGGCGAAGAAATTTCCGCATCGTCCCTCCTGGGACGAATATTTTATGGCGACGGCGGTGTTGATGTCGACGCGCTCGAACTGCGAGCGACTCCATGTCGGGTGCGTCATCGTGACGGGCGGGGCGAGGAAGAACCGCCTCGTGGCGGCGGGCTACAACGGTTATCTGCCGGGCACGCCGCACGTTTCTCGGCTGCGCGACGGGCACGAGCAGGCGACCGTCCATGCGGAACAGAACGCGGTGGCCGATGCGGCGCGGCGCGGCAGTTCGGTCGAGGGCTGCGTGGCCTACGTGACGCATTTCCCGTGCGTCAATTGCGCCAAGATTCTGGCGGCGGCGGGAATCGCCGAGGTGAAATATCGCATCGATTATCATAACGATCCGTTGGTTGCTCCCTTGTTGGCGGACGCCGGGGTCAAGATTTTGAAACTTTGACCGGAGCAAGGAATCGAACGGACAAATCCGATGAAGCGCGAGCCCCGAGAGACGAATGAAGAGACGTTGGCCGGTGCCTTGTTGTTGGCGCACCCAACGCTCACAGAGTCCAATTTTAGACGCACGGTGATCTTGATGTCCGCCCATAGCGCAGACGGGGCGATGGGGGTGGTGTTAAATCGGCCGATGGGGAAACGGCTGGGTGAATTGCAGGGGGATTTTGCCCTCGGTCCGCTGGCGGGTGTACCGCTATGCAATGGCGGTCCGGTCGAGCAAAAGCAGCTCGTGTTGGTGGCTTGGGAGAGGCAGGACAACGGGTTTCGCCTGCACTTCGGGATCGAACCGGATCACGCGAAACAACTGCGCGACACCGAGGACGCGGACTTGCGGGCCTTTGTGGGTTATGCCGGGTGGACGGGTGGACAGATCGAGCAAGAGCTCGAGCGGAACACCTGGGTTGTGGTGACGGCGCCGCGCGATCTTTTCAGCCTGCCGATGGACGCAAGTTTGTGGCGCACGTTGCTGGCGCGGGAGGGCGCGGAGTGGCGGTTGTTGGCTGACGAGCCGGAGGAAACTGGGCAAAATTGAACTAGGCTAACGACTGAAATTAGCCGCGGAGAAACGGCCCACGCTCAGAGCGGACAATTCAGTTGACAGGGGTTGGAGCGGACTCTGTTTTCACGCGTTTTATGAAAGTCGTTTCCTCTATCAAATCTGCCAAGAAGCGTCACCCGGCGTGCCAAGTGGTGCGTCGTAAGGGCAAAATCTATGTGATTAACAAGGTCGAGCCGCGTTATAAAGCGCGCCAAGGCTAATTAACCCCTTTTATCACGATGAAATCCGAAGGCCATCCCATTCTCAACGACGTTTGCTTCCTCGATATCGGAACCGGCAAACGCTTTCTCACCAAGTCTACGATGAAATCTATCCGCAAGGAGACCATCGAAGGCGTCGAGTATTACGTCGTGATCCGCGATGTGACGATGGACTCGCATCCCGCCTACACCGGCGAGAAGCGCCTCGTCGATACGGCTGGCCGCGTCGAGAAGTTCACCAGCAAGTTCAAGCGCGTCGCGACCAAGAAATAATCGGTTCCGACGATCGTTCTGGTTTTGGCAGACCCTCCGGAAACGGAGGGTTTTTTGTTGCCGGAGCGGGGCGCCGGGAGCGTCTATAAGCGAATGCGCCGCTCAAAAATCATCGCCTTCGATTGCGACAGCACGCTGAGCGGAATCGAAGGGATCGACGAGATGGCCCGATTGCGGGGCGCCGCGTGCTTTGCGGAGATCGACGCGATGACGCGCGCGGCGATGGAAGGGCGCATTTCGCTTGACAGTATTTTTGCCCGCCGGCTGGAAATCGTCCGGCCAACGCGGGCGGAAAGCGCACTCATCGGGCAACTTTACATCAAACACGTTGAGCCAACCGCATTGGCCACGTTGGCGGTGTTACGGGCGGCAGGATGGACGCCTCTGATTATCAGCGGCGGTTACACGCAGGCAATTGAGCCGCTCGCCTCGTTTCTAGGCATTGACCGGGTGGAAGCCGTGGGCCTGCGGTTTGATGGGGCGGGGAATTATGCGGGTTACGAAGCCACGCACCCGGCGAGCCAGCGCGGCGGCAAGCCCCGGATAATCCATGCGCTCCGGGAAGAGCTGAAGCCCGAGCAGATCGTGATGGTCGGGGACGGCGCGAGCGATTTGGAAACCAAAGGAAGCGCGGACTATTTTGTCGGTTTTGGCCGCTACGTGTCCCGGCCGGCAGTGAAGGCGGGGGCGGATCATTTTGTGGATTCGCTCGGTGAAGTCGCCAGCCTGCTGATTGGCGAAAAAAAATAGATCGTTGGGTGGAAATCGCCGGGTTTTTTGCCGCGGATCGAAGGCGGCTTGACGGGGTACTTCACACTGCGACTCCATTGCGCTTCTAGGGCGGGGTGTTGTTTGCGGGCATCGTCGTTTATATGGTGCTCACCGTGCGGCTGGCGCGGGCCGAGACCAAAGGAAAGGCGGAGAAAGAGGACGGGGAGGATTTCCCGGCAGGCTAGATGGGACTTAGGAAGTCCGTGCTGTTGGTGATCGCTGGCCTTGGAGTGCTGGTGGTGGCTTCGCAGCTTTTCGTGGGCGGGGCCGTCGTGCTCGCCAAGTCGCGGGGTGTGACGGAGGCCGAGGCTCGAAGGCGCCGTGCTTCTGTTTAAGACAAAAGTCCCTACAGTTTAATTAGGAAAGATCGCAACGCCCGCCGCTTTTGCGGCCTTGGCGAGAGCGTGGTCACTGGTCGCGAGCGAAGCGCCGCGCCGCATCGCGAGTTCGAGATAACAGGCGTCATAGATCGTGAGGCCGTATTGGCGAGCGAGAGCAGTTGTGTCACTGCCGACGCGGCGGGCCGTCTCGTCGTCCTCGATAACGGGAAGCGCCGCGACCAGGTTCAGCGCCTCGGTAATGTCGGCCTGGCTGGCGCGCTTGCGGCGCTCAGCCATGACGAGGCCGTTGGCTACTTCAACGCACCAATGGGCCGGAACGAACGTCGGCGTGCCGCTCTCGATGATCGCGAGAGATTGGAGCGCATCGGGGTGTTGCTCGTCTTGCATCAGGAAGCCGAGTGCGGTCGAACCGTCTATGACGAGCGCCTTCACAGGTCAAATGCGGCGGCCGTCGTTGATGAGGTCCCGGGCAGATACGCCCTTGGGTAACGACAGCTTAGCGTGAAGCGACCGTATGCGATTAAAAACCGAGCGGTCCGTGACAGGCTCACCAGCTGGGACTAGCCGTGCGACGTTGCGGGAGTGACGAGTGATCGTGACGGTTCGGCCGCTTTCAACGAGGTCGAGAAGTTCCGAAAATTTCGATTTGGCTTCGTAAGCCCCGACAATTTTTGAAGGTGCAGTAGCGGTTGCTATCATAGAAGGTGGTAAGACTAGTCTAACGACTGGTCGGAATGAGCCAATAGGCAAGATATCATTTAGTCGCTCTGAAATCGTCGGCCGCTGAAGCCGCGACAGCGCAACTGGAACGAACGGTGCCGATATGGATCACCTGCGGGCACCTAGGATTTCTGGGGTTCACGGTTTTGATGGCCCATTACCCGGTTTTATTCATCGGGGGATTTTTATTTTTCTTGGCGTTTACTGAAGCAACGGACCACCACCAGTCCCGGTTGGAATTGCGCGGACCGATGTTGGTGGGATTCTTCCTCGCCGGGTTAGTCGTCCACGGAGGGTTGCAGGGGTGGTGGATCGGACCCGTGCTAAAAAGCATGGGCGAGACCCAAGTGTTCTTCGGCGCCACGGTGCTGACCGCCTTCAACGATAACGCCGCAATCACTTATCTGGCGACGTTGGTGCCGGGGTTTACTGACGGCATGAAATACGCGGTCGTCGCCGGGGCGGTAACGGGTGGCGGCCTCACGGTCATTGCAAACGCGCCGAACCCAGCGGGGCAGACGATCTTGAAAAAATATTTTCCGGATGGCGTTTCGCCCATGGGTCTGTTGCTAGGGGCGTTGGTTCCAACGCTCGTAATGGGCGTATGCTTTATGTTGTTCTGACGCGACGGGCTGGCCCCTCCGAAGGACATCGGGCTGCTCCTTGATCAGGGAAACAGGCCGCGAGCGGCTTTGGCGTCGGCGACCCGCTGGATGCCGAGGGTGAGCGCGGCGAGACGACGGCTGAATTGGAATGTGGCCTTCTGCGTATCGACGGCGGCTTTGGCTTTGTCGAGGATGCCGAAGAGCTTTGTGATGACTTCCTCGCGGCCCCAGTAAAAATTTGAGAGGTTTTGCAGCCACTCGAAATACGAGACGATCACGCCGCCGGAATTGCAAAGAACGTCGGGGATAATCTCGATGTCTCCGCGGGCCTCGATGATTTTGTCGGCGGCGTTGGTGGTGGGGCCATTGGCCGCTTCGGCGAGGACGCGACACTTAAGCTTGGCGGCGTTCTGATCGGTGATGACCCGCTCGAGGGCGGCCGGGACGAGAACGGTGCACGTGAGTTCGAGCAGCTGTTCGTTGGTGATCGCTTCGCCGCCGTCGAAGTCGCGGAGGGTTTTCTGGTATTGAACGTAGTTGAGGGCTCGTCGGACATCGATGCCCTTGGGGTTGTAGTAGGCCCCGGTGTAGTCGGAAATAGCGATGATCTTGGCGCCGTAATCTCCGAGTGAAAGGGCGGTTTCACTGCCGACGTTGCCGAAACCTTGGATCGCGACCGTGGTCTCGTTGATCGGAATTTTTAGGTCTTCGAGATACTTTTTAACGAGGTAAGCCACGCCGGCGCCGGTCGCCTCACGCCGTCCTTGCGAGCCGCCGAGGGCGATGGGTTTGCCCGTAACGATCGCGGGGGAGACGTGGCCGATGTGATTGGAATAGGTGTCCATCATCCAGCCCATGATGCGCTCATTGGTGCCCACGTCGGGGGCCGCAACATCGATGTGGGGTCCGAGGAAATTGACCATTTCCTGCATGTAACGGCGGGAGAGATGTTCGAGTTCGTTGAGGGAAAGATCGTTGGGATTGACGATCACCCCGCCCTTGGCGCCGCCGTAGGGCAAGCCGACGAGGGAGCATTTCCAACTCATCCACATGGCGAGCGCAGCGACTTCACCGAGGGTCACGTGCTGGTGAAAGCGGATGCCGCCCTTGGAGGGGCCGGTGGAGAGATTGTGTTGGACGCGGTAGCCCTCGAATACGGTCACGGAGCCATCGTCTCGCTTCACCGGCAATGCGACAGCGAGGCAGCGGCGGGGGTATTTGGTGCGATCGCGAAGCGCATCGGGAAGATTGATGGCGTCGGCGGCTTGGTCGAACTGACGGCAGGCCATTTTGAAGACCTCGGAATCGTAAAGGGACGAAACAATGGCTTTGGACATACGGATGGGCGGAAGGATTCCGGATCGAGGGCTGATGATTTGAGCCGGGGGGGGGCGCGGCCGTTTGTTGTGTTCGGAGGTTAGAAGGAAGGCAGGGGTTTAGCAATTGGCTTCAGAGCGGGGGAAAGCTTGCATCGCTTGCACTTATTCCACGCACGTGGGTCTTTGTTAATATGGGAACGCTGATAAATTTTACTCGCTGGGTGCTGGGTAAAACTGCGGGTGCAGGTTTGATCCTAGCCGTGGGCTTGGCGGCGGCCGGGCTTTGGCTTTATTTGAAAGACAACGTGAACTTTGACGACTGGCGGCGCGAGGTCGTCCTGACCTTGAGCGGAGAGCGGGCAAAGCTGCAGGCGGCGCTGGGCGATGTGCAGCAACGGATGGACCGGACGGCGCCAGAGATTGCGCGTGAGCAGGCCAAAGCGGAGCAGGCCGACAAGGTGGTGGCGCAGCTTCGGTCATTGGAAAGCATGTGGGACCGGCTCGTGGGCAATCCCGAACAACAACGCGCCAACGCGGAACAACGCCTGCGGATGGAAGCGTTGAGTGCGGAGGCCAGGGGCAAGGTGGTCGGTTTGCAGGAAGTGCTGGTGCGCACGGGGTGGGAGCGAGACGGGTTGCTCATGGCGCTAGGTAAAAAAGACGCGGAGCTGCGTGCGGCGCAGAAAAACAAATCAAGGATGCAGCGATATCTTGAAGACGCATGGTTGCAGTCGAAGCCGTGGGTCATCGGGGTGCTGGTGCTATATTTTTTCGGTCCAACGGCGGGCAAGTTACTGCTGTATTTCGGGGTGGCGCCCTTGATCGCGGGCGGAAGGCCGGTGCGGTTGACGCCGGACTTGGCCGTGTTGCCGGAAGTCGCGACGAGTCGGGTCTCGGCTGAAATCCGGCTGGATCCGGGTGAACGGCTCTGGGTAAAGGGGCAGTTTTTACAGGCCTCCGACGAGGGGGTTACGCGGGCGACCAAATATGTCTTGGACTGGCGAATTCCGGTCACCTGCGTGGTGACGGGACTGGTCGAATTGATCGAGCTCAAGGCGAAGGCCGGTCGTGGCGAGCAGCGGCTCACGTTATCGAATCAGGCCAATCCCCAAAGTGAACTGACGGTGCTGACGCTGCCGGCGGGAGCGGCAGTCGTGCTGCGGCCGAGTTTTCTGGCGGGGGTGATTGTGCCCGAGGGGGCGCGACTGGACCTGCGGAGGCGGTGGCAGTTGTTCCGCTGGCAAGCCTGGGTCACGCTCCAGTTTCGTTTTTTTGAATTTGCCGGGCCGTGCCGTCTGATTGTTGCAGGCAGCCGCGGCGTGCGAGCGGAGCGCCTGGCTGAGCGTGAAGGCAATCCGGGGCCGGCTCGGCGGACGAATCAGGATGCAACCGTGGGATTCACGCCCAATCTGTCCTATCGGCCGGTGCGGGCGGAGACGTTTTGGAGTTACTACCGAGGGGTGAACCCGTTGTTTGACGACATGTTTGCTGGGCAGGGAATTTTTCTGTGTCAGGAAATTTCGGCCGACGGCGATGCCCGCCGAGCCCGAAATTTTTGGAGCGGGCTGTGGGGCGGTTTGACCAAGGTGTTCGGGCTTTGACTCAAAAAAATCTGACGGTGGAGTGTTGGGAGATGGCTACGAACGGAGCAGAACAAGTGGCGGTGCTTTTTGACTGGGACGGCGTAATTATCGATTCTTCGCGGCAGCATGAGGAAAGCTGGGAACGACTCGCGAATGAGGAAAAGAAGTCGCTGCCCCGGGATCATTTTACAGTGGGGTTCGGGAAGAAGAACGAGTGGATCATTCCGAATTTGCTGCGCTGGACGAACGATGTGGCGGAGGTAAAACGGCTGTCGTTACGGAAGGAGGCGCTTTACCGGGAGATCATCGTCGAGCGTGGGCTGAACGCGTTGCCGGGCGTGCTGGTATTTCTGGAGCGTCTTAAAGCGGCCGGGGTGCCGAACTGCATCGGCTCGTCCACGCACCGAGAGAACATTACAACGACGCTTGGGGTGCTTGGTTTCGAGGGGCTGTTCGGAGGAATGGTGACAGCCGAAGATGTGAATCAAGGAAAACCGCACCCGAATGTTTTTCTGAAGGCGGCGGCGAAGACAGGCGTGACGCCAGCGCGCTGCGTGGTTTTTGAGGACGCGTTTGCCGGGATCGAAGCGGGGCATGCGGGCGGCATGAAGGTGGTCGGTGTAGCTACGACGCACCCGGCGGAAGTGCTTGCCGGGAAGGTGCTCCGGGTCGTGAAGCGGTTGGACGAACTGACGGTTGCGGATCTGCGAGGGCTGGTTTCCGGTTGAGGTCATGCTCTTCAAACTCGCTTCCGACTACCAACCGACGGGTGATCAGCCGCAGGCGATCGCGCAGTTGGTGGCGTCGATCAAAGCGGGAAACAAGCACCAGACCTTGATGGGTGTCACGGGCTCGGGGAAGACCTTCACGATGGCCAATGTGATCGCGCAATGCGATCGGCCGACCCTCATCATCTCGCACAACAAGACGCTCGCCGCCCAGCTCTACTCGGAGTTCAAGAATTTCTTTCCCGAAAACGCGGTCGAATATTTCGTCAGCTACTACGATTACTACCAGCCTGAGGCCTACGTGCCGTCGAGCGACACGTATATCGAAAAAGACTCATCGATCAACCAGGAGATCGAGCGACTGCGGATCGCGACGACGAGCTCGCTCGTTTCACGCAAAGACGTGATCGTGATCGCCAGCGTTTCCTGCATTTACGGCTTGGGCTCACCCGAGACATTTTCAGAAATGCGGATTGCGATCCGGATGCACGATGAATTGGGGCGAAACGTTTTTCTGGAGCGGCTCGTGGAGAATCGCTATGAGCGCAACGACTATGATTTGAAGCGCGGTTGCTTTCGGGTGCGGGGCGATGTCGTCGATGTGATGCCGGCCTACCTCGAACACGGTTTGCGGGTGGAGTTCTTCGGCGACGCAGTGGATGCGATTACAGAGTTCGAACCGGTGAGCGGTGACGTGATCCGGACGCTCGATCAATTCGATCTTTACCCCGCGAACCAATATGTGACCACCCGTGGCCGGCTCGAGCCGGCGATCGCGGCGATCAAAGCGGAGTTGGAAGAGCGCGTCGCGTTTTTTGAGGGAAAGGGCCAGTATCTGGAAGCGCAAAGGATCAAGATGCGCGTAAGCTACGATCTTGAGATGCTCCAAGAAATGGGCTTCTGCAACGGGATCGAAAACTACTCGCGCCAACTCACCGGCCGGACGGCGGGCTCGCGGCCGTTTTGCCTGATCGATTTCTTCCCGAAGGATTTTCTGCTGATGATCGACGAGAGCCATGCGACGGTTTCGCAGATTGGGGCGATGTATAACGGCGATCTCTCGCGCAAGAGCACGCTGGTAAACTTCGGATTTCGGCTGCCGTCAGCGCTCGATAACCGGCCGCAGAATTTCGCGGAGTTTCAGCAGATCACCGGGCAATCGCTCTACGTGTCGGCGACGCCGGCGAAGTTCGAACTGGAGTGCTCGAGCGTGGTGGCGGAGCAACTGATCCGGCCGACAGGACTGCTCGATCCGATCATAACGATTCGCCCGACGAAGGGCCAGGTGGAGAATCTAAAGAGTGAGATCAACCTGGCCGTGGCGGCCGGCGAACGGGTGTTGGTAACGACCCTGACGAAGCGGCTGTCAGAAGACCTGACGAGTTATCTGCGGGAATCGAAGATCCGCGTGGAGTATTTGCACTCGGATATCGACGCGATCGAGCGCGTGGAGATTTTGCGGAATCTGCGTCTCGGAAATTTCGACGTGCTGGTCGGCATCAATTTGCTGCGTGAAGGGCTGGATCTGCCCGAGGTCGCCTTGGTGGCGATTCTCGACGCGGATAAAGAGGGGTTCTTGCGCAGCGAGACGAGTTTGGTGCAAACCTCGGGGCGAGCGGCGCGGCACGAGAAAGGGCGCGTGATCTTCTATGCCGACAAGGAGACCGACTCGATAAAGCGGACCATCGCGATCACGACCTATCGGCGGGAAAAGCAGATCGCCCACAACTTGGAGCGCGGAATCACGCCGAGGGGCGTAAAGCGGGCGGCGCAATCGAGTCTGCACCTCTATGACGGCTCCGGGCGCAAGGACGATGAGCCGGTGTTGGCGGAGAGCGCGGACGACGTTGCGGCGGTGATAGCCGAGTTGGAAGAAGACATGCAGTCGGCGTCAGATCGTTTGGAGTTCGAGCGGGCGGCCTTACTCCGGGACCAGATCACCGCGTTGCGCACGGGTGATTTTCGGAAAATGGCCAAGATAGAGGCGAAGGACTACTCGACCCGGGGGCGCGCCGCGGGCAGGACGACGGTGCGAAAGAGGTGACGCGCTGACGAAGCGGACGGGCGTCGACGAACAACGCCGCTACGCCGGCGATTTGATGCGGGCCGGATCAAGCACGCCGACACAAGGGAGGTTGCGGTAGCGTTCGGCGAAATCGAGGCCGTAGCCGATGACGAACTTATCGGGAATTTTGAAGCCGACGAAATCGGCCTCGAACTCGACCTCGCGGCGTCCGACTTTATCGAGCAGGACGCAGGTGCGCAGGCTCGCGGGATGCAGTTTTTGCACAAGGCCGGCAACGAGCTTCATGGTTTTTCCGGTGTCGAGAATATCGTCGATGATGAGCACGTGACGGTTGCGAATATCAAGGGTGAGACTGGCCACGACCTGTGGCGTGCCGACGGATTTGGTCTTCTCGCCGTAGCTTGAAATGCGGATGCAATCCAAGCGCACGGGATTGTCGATTTCCCTCATAAGGTCGGCGGTGAACATGATCGCGCCGTTGATCAGTGAAACGATGGTGAACTCGCCGTCGCCGTAGGTGACCTTGAGTTCCTGGGCGATGGAGCGAACGCGGCGTTTGATTTGAGCCTTGGTGAAGAGGACGCTTTCAAGGTCGGGGTGAATGGCAGCGGGTTTCGGCTTCGGGCGGGTGGGCATAGTCGTAGGCGGAGGGAGACAAGCGGAGTCCCCGGAAGCAATCCGTTCTCCGCCGGGAAAAGAGGTTAATTCCTTTGACTTGGCTGGAGGCCAAATCTTGCCTCCGCGACGATTCACGCCGGCATGATTTCCATCAAAATCCAGCAACTGACGAAGCGATTTGGAACCGTCACGGCGCTGCATAATCTGGACCTGACGATCGAGCCGGGTGAGTTGTTTTTTCTGCTTGGACCCAGTGGCTGCGGCAAAACGACGCTGCTGCGCAGCATGGCCGGATTCTACATTCCAGAGGAAGGGAAGATCCTCTTTGGCGATGAGGACGTGACGCGGCTGGCGCCGCACAAACGAAATACCGGGATGATGTTTCAGAGCTACGCGCTGTGGCCGCATATGACGGTGGCCGGCAATGTGGCTTTTGGGCTGGAGGAGCGGCGGGTGCCCAAGGACGAAATCAAGCGGCGGGTGGGCGAGGCGTTGGAATCGGTGCGGATGAACCAGTATGCCGATCGGAAACCAAACCAACTGTCCGGCGGGCAACAGCAACGGGTCGCACTGGCCCGGGCGCTGGTAATCCGACCGCGTTGTCTGCTGCTGGACGAGCCTCTCTCGAATCTCGATGCCAAACTGCGGCTGGAAATGCGCACGGAGATTCGGCGCGTCTGCAAGGAGTTCAAACTGACGACGGTTTACGTGACTCACGACCAAAAGGAGGCACTGTCTGTGTCGGACCGCATGGCGATCCTGGAGCACGGGCACATTCTCCAAGTGGGCACGCCGCGGGAAGTCTATCGGCGACCGACACGGAAGACGGTGGCGAATTTTATCGGCGAAACGGACTTCATCACCGGCAAGGTGGTCGGGGTGCACGGTGATTCCGTGACAGTTGAGACCGCCATCGGCCGCTTCGACGGGGTGCTTGGCGATCCGGGGCAGCAGCCAAAAGTCGGCGACGCAGTCACGATCTCGGTCCGCCCGGAGTGTTGGGAACTCAGCCGGGAACGGCTCTCAGAACGCAACTCGGTGCAGGGCACGATCGGAGGTTTTGTCTATCTCGGAGAAGTCGCGCAGTATGATTTTGTGGTGCGCGACCGGACGCTCAAAGTGTTTGAACGCAACCCGCGATTTGTGGACGGCGCGTCGCGGGGCGAACTGTTCGCGACCGCAGCGCCCGAGGACGTGGTCGTGCTGGTGAGTTGATGGGCATATGTTGCGGCAGACGCTGATAATCCTGACGTTGATGGCGACGTTGGTGCTGCCGTTTGCGCTGCGGCCGGCGAAAGAGTCGGCGGCGAAGGCCGACGACACGCTGGTGCTCGTGACCCCGCACAATGAAGCCATCCGACATGAATACACGCGTGGCTTCTCGGAGTGGTATCGTGCGCGCACCGGGCGAACGGTAGCGATGGACTGGCGAGTGTTGGGCGGGACCAGTGAGATTGCGCGGTTTTTGGAAGGTGAGTATGTCGCTTCGTTTAAGAACATTTGGACCAAGAAACTAGGCCGGGAGTGGAGCGGTGAATTGCAGGCGGGGTTTCAGAATCCACGGCTTTCGGCGGATGCGCCGGCCATCGTGAAGGAAGCGCGGACAGCGTTTCTGACCTCGGAGGCGTCGTGCGGGATCGATCTTTTTTTCGGCGGGGGCACGTTTGATTTTGAAAAACAGGCGCGGGCAGGTCGGCTGGTGGACAGCGGAATTTTGCAGAAACACCCGGAGTGGTTCACTGATGCGGTGATCCCAAGGTCTTATGCGGGTGAAGAGTATTGGGACAAAGAAGGTCGCTGGATCGGATCCGTGCTGAGTTCCTACGGCATTATTTTTAACCGGGATTCGCTGAAGCGGCTGGGGATCACGAACGAGCCAAGCCAATGGACCGACCTGCGGGACCCGCGCCTGCTGGGAGAAGTGGCGCTATGCGATCCGACCAAGAGTGGTTCGATCGCCAAGGCGTTTGAGAACATCATTCAGCAGCAAATGCAGCGGCGCCTGGTTGCTTTGACGAGGGAGAATCCGCAAGGAGAGCCGAAGGCGCGCGAGGCGAGGGCGGTGCGCGAAGGATGGATGGCCGGCCTGCAATTGCTGCAAATCGTGGGGGCAAACGCGCGCTACTTCACCGACACGTCGCAAAAGCCGCCGATTGATGTGGCGGCGGGGAACTGCGCCGTGGGGCTTTGCATCGATTTCTACGGCCGGCAGCAAGAGGAGGCGGTGCGTCGTCGCGGGATATCGGACCGGATCGGCTACGCTTCACCGGCGGGTGGATCGGTGAGTTCGGTCGATCCCGTCGCGCTGTTGCGCGGAGCGAGAAACCCGGAAGTGGCCAAATTGTTCATCGAATATCTGCTCTCAATGGAGGGGCAGAAGCTTTGGAACTTTAAGCCTGGGACCGAAGGGGGGCCGGAGCGGTTCGCGTTGCGCCGTTTGCCGGTGCGGCGGGATTTCTACGCGAATGCCGAGTTTGCGGCGATCCGGAGCGATCCGGAGGCGCAGCCTTTTATGCAACAGGACCAGTTGATCTATCGGAGCGAGTGGACGGGCGGAATTTTTCGTGAGATGGCGTTTATCATCCGGGTCGTCTGCCTCGATACCCACGCCGAATTGAAGGATGCTTGGCGGGCAATCAACGCGGCGCCGCCCGAAGCGCGAGCGCAGGCGCTGGCGGTGTTGAGCGATCTTTCGGTGGTGGATTATGATCGGGCGAACAAAGAGGTGAAGCAGGCGTTGGGTTCGAAGAACAAGGTCGACGAAATCAAACTGGCAAATCAGCTCGGCGCGGTGTTTCGCCAGAACTACTTTAGGGCGGAGCAAATCGCCAAAGACGGCACGAAATGAAGTGCGCGGACGGGGATTTCGCTGCGGTTGCGGACCCGGCGTTGGCCGCAAATTTTAGAGCTGAGCGAATGCGGTGGCGAAGGCCGGTTTGTCTGCGGCCTTAAAAAAGGACGTTCCGGCGACGAAGGTATCGGCGCCGGCGGCGCGGCATTTGTGGGCCGTCGAGAGGTCCACCCCGCCGTCCACCTCGAGGCGGAAGGTGAGATCCCTCTCCTTTCGCCAAGCGGCGAGTTGGGCGAGCTTGGGCAACATGTCCGAGCGGAACGGCTGGCCTCCGAAACCGGGTTGCACCGTCATGACGAGCACGAGGTCGACCGACGCCAGGAGAGATTCGACGGCGCTTGCCGGCGTATCGGGGTTAAGAACGATCCCGGCTTGCGATCCCAGCGAGCGAATCCGGGCAAGCGTGCCGACATGGTCGTAAGTGGGTTCAATGTGGACGCTGATGAGATCCGCGCCTGCACGGGCGAAGGCTTCGACATAACGATGAGGCTCGGAAAGCATCAGGTGGGTATCGAAAAAGAGCTTGGATCCGCGGCGGCGCAGGGCCGCGAGAGTTTCGGGGCCGAAGGTCAGGTTGGGGACGAAGTGCCCGTCCATAATGTCGATGTGGAGCCAGCTGAGTCCAAGGTCGGCGACGGTCGCTATACTGGAGGACAGGTTGGCGTGGTCACCGGCCAGCAACGATGGGGCGAGGATAGGAGCGTGGGTCACGGTCCGGAAATAAAACGGAGACAGGTCTAAGGCGCAAGGCGGCAGCACCGTTGGTGTCCGCCGCTGCCAGCTTACCAAACGTCGAGGACGGTGTGCGCGACCTTTTCGGCCAAGGCATCGGCGAGCAGGGGGAAGGTTTGAAACTCCGCTTGGAGTTGGCCGCTGACTTCGGTGCCGGAGGGAAGACTAAGTTGGCTGTCGGTGTAGGCATCGCGCTGCACCGAGACCTCGCGATGGGTAAAATAGGTTTTGCCGGAGCGATTATCCTTGAGGGTGCAACGCGTGATCAGATTCAGAGTAAACTTTCGAGCCAAGCCGGTATCGTCGCGCCGTTGGGTGGCCACATCCCGCCGATAATCGCTGATCTCGACTTCGAGAATTGCGTCGGCGGCTTCCGGCGAATTGACGAGCGTGATCCGTGAATCGCGGAGGAACGCAGCGCGGATCTGGGCCGTGGTGATCGCTTGCGCCTGCGGCAGCAAAATCTTCAGCGTTGTCGGCGCGACGTAGAGGGTTGCGAATGGTAGGGGCGAGCTGGTGCCCAATCGGTAATGAGAACACCCCAACACCAAGCTGAGCAGCAGAGCGCAGGCGGCGATAGCGGGAAACAGACGCGACATGAAGTCAGCCCCGCAAGATCGGTCGCTTAGAAGAGCCAAAACCGTTTCTTCTTTCCGTCCTCGGGACCCACGGGTTTCCCGGCGAGGCCGGCTTCGACGTCGACCAAGCGAAGCTTGGCCCGCTTGGCCACTTCGGAGTCAGGATACGCGGTAATCGCTTCGTTGTAGAACACTTTGGCCGCTTTAAAATTGCTGCGCTTATAGAGGTAGAAGTCGCCGATCTTCATTTTACTCTCGGCGAGCATGACCTTCATGCCGTCCAAACCCTTGGCCGCGGCGGCAATATTTGGATCGCTGGGAAAAAGGATCATGAAGTCCTCGAAGTAGGTCACCGCTTCCTTGGTGGAGGCTTGATCGTAGAACGGGCCTTCGACGAGGCTGGAGTGGGACTGGGCTAACTTTAGGTAAGCATCGGGTGCGAGCAGGCTCTGTGGATAGCTGTTGATCATGCGATCCAAGGCATCGATTGCCTCTTCGGGCTGACGGAGCTTCTGGTGTCCCCGCGCCACGTTCATCAGAGCCAAGGGCGCGTAATCGCTATACGGGGCGTTGAGCAAAATATATTCGAAAAACTCGATGCCCTTTTCGCGGTTCCGGAAGCCGGGCAGCCAACCCCATGTCCGGTTGCGGGCACCGTCGAGCATCGAGCTGGCGATGCGGTATTGTTCTCCGATAATCTCCGAGAAGCGTTTGCTGTTTGGATAACGGCCGACCACGCCTTGGTAATCTTCGAATGCTTTAAAATACTCCATGCGGCCGAGGCGAAGTTTCGCGGAACGGTAGAGGGCTTCGGGAGCGTAGATTGAATTGGGGTAGCGTTTTGCAACTTTACCGTAGGCGCTTAACGCCGAGCTGACGGAGCCCTTTTCCTCCGAAGCCCGGCCTTGGTTCATCAGGTCCAAAGCGTTGCGACCCTCGGTGCCGAGCAGGCCAGAAAAAGCGCCGCCGACGACGGTCCAGCCGGTGCCGGGGGTCCAGACTAATTCGGCTCCAAGCCGGGCAGGAATAGACAGAAAAAATGCCGCGAGCGTAAGCGCGAGGACAGGCAGGCGGCGGAAGGAGAAGTTCAACATGACGACAGAAATTACCAGCGAATCAGCGCGCTTCCGTAGGTCAAGCCCGCCCCGAACGCGACGAGCAAAGTGAGGTCACCGGGGTTGATTCGGCCCGCCCGGCGAGCTTCATCGAGGGCGATCGGAATCGAGGCCGCCGACGTGTTGCCGTATCGGTCCAAGTTCACAAAAAAGCGCTCCATGGGGAGTTCGAGGTATTGAGCGATGGACTCAATGATGCGGAGGTTGGCCTGATGAGGGATCACTAAATTGATCTGATTCGCGGCGATACCGTGTTGTTCCAAGATATCCCGCGCGGCTTCTTCCATCCCGCGGACGGCATATTTGAAGACTTCTTTGCCCTTCATCTTCAAAAAGTGATCACGACTCGCGAGGCTGCCCGTGGAGGCGGGGGTGTTGCTGCCGCCGGCCGGAATGCACAATAGATCGACGCAGTCGCCGTAAGAACCGAGTTTTGCACCGATGAGTCCAACGGCGGGCCGGGCGGAAGCTCCGATGACGGCGGCACCAGCTCCGTCTCCGAACAGCACGCAGGTCGTGCGATCCGTCCAATCGACAATCGACGAGAGTTTCTCGACGCCGATCACCAGAGCGTGCCGGTATCTGCCCGAGCCGATCATGGCGCAGGCGGTGTCGAGGGCGTAAATAAATCCCGAGCAGGCCGCGTTCAGGTCAAAGCAGGCGGTGGAAGTCGAGAGGCCGAGTTTATGTTGAACGCTGCACGCGGTTGCGGGCATGGGCATATCCGGCGTGATCGTGGCGATCACAAGCAGGTCGATATCAGCCGGTTGAAGTTTGGCATCGGCGAGCGCGAGTCGCGCCGCGTGAACCGCCATGTCTGAAGTCATCTCCCCGGGAGCGGCAATATGGCGCTCACGGATACCGCTGCGGGAGACGATCCATTCGTCCGACGTGTCGATAGTCAAAGCAAGCTCGGTATTGGTCAGCACCCGAGCCGGGGCGTAGGCGCCAGTGCCAAGGATAACGGTAGAAGCAGGAAGGGGCATGGCGCGGGACGGAGATGGCTTAACTCGCAACCTCGGGAATGGGCGCGGAAAGAATCTCGTTTGCGCGGGCGATGTCGGCTTCGATGCGGTGATTCATGTCGGCCTTGATAATCTCTCCGGCCGCCCGAATGGCGCTGCTGATGGCACGACGGTTGGAGGAACCATGGGCTTTAAAGATGTTGCCTTTGAGCCCGAGGAGCGGGGCACCGCCATAGCGCTCGGGATTGATCCGCTCCTTCAGGGCGCTGAAGGCTCCGCGGGACAGAAACGCGCCGGCGGCGCGGAGGGGGTTGGCCTGAAGTTCAACGCGCAACGTCCCGGAAAAGAATTTGGAGAGGGATTCCCAACTCTTGAGCATGATGTTTCCGACAAAGCCGTCGCAGACCACCACATCGACGTGGTCTTCGAAAACATGGAAACCTTCAATCGGACCGGCGTAGTTGATGAGGCCGCCCAAGCGCCGCAACTGTTCGTTGGTTTCGGTGATCAGGGCGTTTCCCTTACCCTCCTCGGTGCCGATCGTCATCAGGCCAACACGAGGAGAGGTGATGCCCAACATCACCCGGCAATAGTGGGAACCGAGAATGGCATTGTGCACCAGATGTTCGGGCTTGGCCTCGGGATTGGCCCCCGCGTCGATCAAAATGAAGTGGCCACCAGCGCGCGGGACCACTGCGGCAAGCGCTGGCCGGTTCACCCCTTCCATCATGCGGAGGCGCAAGGTGCCGCCAGCCATGAGCGCCCCGGTATTGCCGCAACTCACGAGCACCCCGGCGTCACCGCTTTTAACGAGTTCGATCGCCCGAACCATCGAAGAATCTTTCTTCTTCTTAAGGGCCATGAGCGGCTTGTCGTCCATGGTGACGACCTCGGAGGCGTGAAGAATACTCAGACTCGGTCCGAGCTGCAGGCCGATCTGACGAAGCAGAGGCTCAAGCACAGCTTGATCGCCCACCAATGTGATGGGCCCGAGGTTCGCATCCTGCTGCTGCGCGAGGCGGATGGCGGCGACGACTTCAGCCGGGCCGAGATCTCCGCCCATGGCATCTACTGCGATGCGACCGGGTGCTCCGGAAGACATATCCACCGCTTGGGCGGGGCTGAGGTAAAACGTGAGGCTTAGGCCTCGACGTTGAGCACTTGGCGACCGCGATACATGCCGGTCTTTGGATTCACAACGTGGCGGCGGTAAAGCGAGCCGTCGACCGGATCCTTCGCGAATTCAGGAGCGATAAAAGCATTAGCGGCGCGGCGGTTGGCGCTGCGGCGTTTGGACTGTTTGCGTTTCGGATTGGCCATGGAGGGTGGTTGTTTGAGTGAGGGTGTACCTCGACGACGAGGGCGCGTGAGTAGTTAAAGGTTGAGAGGTAAAGGGTGTGACTTTTGCGCGTCAAGCGCACTTATCAAAGCCGATCAAGAGCGAGTAACACGGCGAGGGCGACGGCCAGCGCCAATCGATACCACGCGAACGCCGCGAGACCGTGGCGGGTGAGCCAGCCGACTAAAAAGCGCACCGAAAGCGCGGCCGTGACGGCCGCCACGGCCGCGCCGAGCAGCACGTTGGACCAGCCAAACACCTGAATCATCGCCGCGCCCCCCTTGTAGCTTTTGTAGACGGTGGCGGCGGTCAGGGTTACGAAGCCCAAGAGAAAGCTGAATTCGGCGGCGCGGCGCGGATCAAGGCCGGCGAAATAACCGCCTACGATCGTGGTCATTGAGCGGCTCGTGCCGGGCCACAGAGCCAGGCATTGGAGCGCGCCGATGCCCGCGGCTTGTTTCGGCGTCAGCTCGGCGGGTGGCGCGGTGTGATTGGCATGTTTTCGGCGCCACGATTCGGCGAAAAACATCAAGCCGGCGCCCGCAACCAACGCGATGATCACGGCAGGAATCGAGAAGAGATGGGCATCAATCCAGCCGTGGAGCAAAAAGCCGAGCCCGGCGGCGGGAAGAAAGGCAATCAGCAAGTTGATCAGCAGGCGGCGTCCGGCCGGATCGCGGCCGAGCAGTCCCCGGAGCATGGCGATGAGTTGCGTCCAATATAAAATACCGACGGCGGCGATGGCGCCGAATTGGATCACGACGACATAGGTATCGGCGGCTTGCTTGATCGTGAGCGGGACACCTCGGGGATACTGCGGGGAGGGGGCGCGGTAATAAAGCGGACGGCCGTCGGCGCTGAGCAGTGGTTCTTCGGCTTCCAAGCCCAAAAAGTGATTGGCGATGATTAGGTGGCCGGTCGAGGAAACCGGGAGAAACTCGGTCACGCCTTCAACCACCCCGAGGATGAGGGCATCGGCGATGCTGAGCTCGGCGGCGGGCGCGGAGGCTGAGGGCGCAGGCCTGGGGCTCTCGGCCGCACCGACTGGGAGCGAGAGCAGGGTGAGGGTGACGAGCAGCGTGCGCACCGGTCTTTGGTTTCAAGGTTGGCGGCATGGCGCAATTTTATTTGCGACCGGCGATGGCCTTCGCTCTTTCGAGGTCGCATGACCGATCTTGCCACGCTTACCGCCTTGCTGATTGCCCGGCAGGATTTGTTGACCGAGGACGCCACGGCCGCGGCGACGGCTTTGGCCTCGCCTGAAGTGTCCGACGAAGTGAAGGCGGCGTTTCTTACGGCACTGTCGGCTAAAGGGGAATCGGTCGCCGAGTTGGCGGCATTTGCGCGGGCGTTTCGGGCGCGAGCGGTTGATCCCGAAGTGGGCGCATGGTCGGCGCAGGCGATCGATATCGTGGGCACTGGCGGTGACCATGCCGGCGGATTCAATATTTCCAGTCTCGTGGTTCTTGTGCTGGCGTCGGCGGGCGTGCCCGTGATGAAGCACGGGAACCGCGGGATAACCTCCAAGTGCGGCAGTGCCGATCTGCTGGCGGGCCTCGGCGTGGATCTCGCGGCGCCTCCGGAGAAACTGCGACGCGCGCTGGCCGAGCTCGGTTTTGTTTTCTTTTTCGCGCCGAATTATCATCCGGCGTTCAAGAACATCGGGCCGGTGCGCAAGGCACTCGCGGCGCGCGGGCAACGCTCGGTCTTTAATATCCTTGGGCCGCTGATCAACCCCGGGCGGCCGGCGCACGTGTTGCTGGGCGTGTTCGCCGAAACGTGGGTGCCCAAGCTGGCCGGGGCGCTTGACGCGCTTGATTGCACGGCCGGACTGGTGGTGCACGGGGTGATCGGGCCGACGGGCGGCATCGATGAACTCACGACGGCGACGACGAACCGGGTGCGCGGCGCGGGTCGGCTGCGGGCCATCGATACGAATTGGACCGCAAGTGATTTCGGGTTGGCTCAGGCGCCGTTTGCCGAACTTCAGGGCGGCGATCTGGTGACGAATCTCGCGTTGACCGAAGCCGTGCTGGCCGGGCGCGGCCCGGTGGGTCTAGTCGAGACGATCGCGTTGAACGCGGCGGTCGGGCTGTGGCTCACGGGTAAAGTGGCGGAAGTAAAGGACGGCATCGGTGCCGCCCGAGACTTGCTGCTCGGCGGCGCGGTAAAGGCTAAGATTGCGGCGACGCGGGAGTTTTACCGCGCATGAGACGCAGCTATTTTGGCACCGACGGAATTCGTGGCGAGTTTGGCGGGCCGGTAATCAACCCGGAGTTCGCGGCGCGCTTGGGCGCGGCGGTGGGGCGCTGGCTGCGCGCGCAGGCCCCAGTGAGCGCGGGTGCGGTTTTGATCGGACGCGATACGCGCGCTTCGGGAGAGGTGTTGATGAAGGCGTTGGCGGCGGGTTTGGCCACGGCCGGATGGACTGCGGTCGATCTCGGGGTGTTGCCAACTCCGGCGGTGTCGCGGGCGGTCAAAGCGGACGGGGCCGCGCTCGGCGTCATGATTACGGCCTCGCACAATCCCGCCGAGGACAACGGCATCAAATTTTTCAACGGGGCCGGCGTGAAATTGACCGACACGCAGGAGGCCGAGATCGAGCAGCAACTTTCGACGGAGCCGGTCGCCGTCGGTGCGGGGCAGTTACCCTTGGGTGAGGCCTTGAAGAATTATTCGATGGCGGCGAGCGCCTTGCTCCCGGCGTGCGCGCTTCGGGGCTGGAAGATCGTGTTGGACACGGCCAACGGCGCCACGTGCGGATCGAGCCCGTGGGTGTTGCAGGAACTCGGAGCAGAGGTCATCGGAATCGGCGACCGGCCGGATGGGACGAACATTAACGCGGGCGTCGGCAGCGAGCATCCGGAGGCGTTGGCGGCACGCGTGGTGGCGGAAGGCGCACGGCTCGGGATCGCCCATGATGGGGATGGCGACCGTTGCGCGTTGTGCGACGAAAACGGCGGTGTGCTCGACGGTGATGAGATTCTCACGATCCTCGCGACCCACGGGCTCGCTCACGGGCGGTTGGTGAAAAAAATTCTGGTGGCGACCGTGCAGAGCAATCTGGGCGTGGATGCGGCGATCGCGGCAGCGGGCGGCACGGTGCGGCGGTCGGCGGTGGGCGACCGTTATGTGATCGAAGAGATGCTGGCGTGTGGCGCGACGCTCGGGGGCGAGTCCTCGGGGCACGTCATTTGTCTGGAGAACGCGGCGACGGGCGACGGCTTGGTGGCGGCGCTAAAGGTGATCGAAGTGATGCGGGCGACCGGCCAGCCGCTGTCGAAGTTGCGCGGCACGTTGCGGAAATTTCCGCAAATGACGGCGGCATTAAAAGTGAAGACTAAGCTACCGCTGGAAAATCTGCCCGGCTTGCAGGCGGTCATGGCGGCGCTGGCGGGCGAGTTGGGGGCCGAGGGCCGTTTGCTGGTGCGGTATTCCGGCACGGAGGCCAAGCTGCGGCTCTTGGTCGAAGGCCCGACAAACGATATCGTCCAGTCTGCGCTGGCGCGGCTGGACGCGGCGGTGCGGGCCGAGTTGACGGTGATTTAGCTCTAGCGTTGACGCGGTTCGGAGTGGGAGCTGAGTTCAGACGATGCCCGAAATCGCCGTCACCTCGCTCGATCCCCGCCAACAGAAACTCATCGATAACGCCCGCATTGCGTTGGAGCGCGGGCAGCTCGACTACACGCTCGATGCCTGCGCGCAGGTTTTGAAGACGGCCCCGAGCTGCTTGCCGGTCCGACGGCTGCAACGGGCGGCTCAGCTGCGCGATTTTAAGGCGAAAAACAAATTCATGGCCAAGGCGATGGGTGGTTTTTCGACCGCGCCGTTTATGTTTGGCGGCGGTAAGAAAGAGCCGGCCAAGGTGCTGGAGATGGCGGAGGGAATGTTGGCCAAGGATCCGACCAGCGTGCCGGCCTTGAAGTTGTTGGCCGAGGCGGCGGGCGGTCTTGGTTTGTTGGAGACGGTGGCGTTTGCGCTTGATGCGGTGCGCGAGATCGAGCCCGACAACCGCGCGAACTTGCTCGCGCTCGGTGACGCTTGGATCGCGGCCGGCAAGCCGGCGGAAGCGTTGAAAGCCGCGGACGCGATTTTGAAGACGAAGCCGGCGGACGCGGACGCGCAGAACTTGATGCGCAAGGCGTCGATCGCGCAGACCGTGACCAAGGGCAATTGGGACGGGCAGGGGAGTTTCCGCGACAAACTGCGCGACGAGGCGCAGGCGGTGTCGCTCGAACAGGCGGCGAAAGTCGTAACGGCGGGAGACATGGCGCAGCGCCTCGTGGACGAAGCCAAGGCACGCGTGCAGGCGGAGCCGACGAATCTGAATCATTACCGCGCCGTCGCGCAGGCGTATCGGCAACTGGGCCGGAGTGACGAGGCGCTCGTCTGGGTGCGCAAAGCGCGGGCATTGCCGACCGGCGCGGTGGATCCGACGTTAGAGAAGGAAGAGTCGGAGTTGCAGACCGCGCTGCTTGAGGCGCGGGTGAAGGCCGAGTCGGGCGACGGTCTCGCGGCCGCGCAGGCGGAACTGGCGGCGTGGCGGCTCACGGAAGGCAAGCGCACGGTCGAGCGTTACCCGAATGACTTCCCGGCGCGATTGGCGCTGGGCGAATTGCTTTTGGCGAGCGGACAACTGGACGCGGCGCTCGCGCAATTTCAGCAGGCGCAGAAAGGGCCGCAGGTGCGGGTCGCGGCGCTGGTGGGGCTCGGGCGGGGATTCCGCGCGAAGAAGATCTACGATCTCGCGGTCATGCAGTTCAAGTCGGCGAAGACCGACCTCACCGCGATGGACGACACGAAAAAAGAAGTCATTTACGAGCTCGGCAGTTGTTATGAAGTGATGGGCAAGCCCGAGGAAGCGATCGCCGAGTTTAAGGCGATCTATGGCGAAGACATTGGCTACCGGGATGTCGCCGACAAGATCACGGCCTTCTACTCAAAGTGAGGAGCGCTGGGGCGGTCGCCGCTCCGCAAGCCAGACGGCGAAACCCAGCACGACGCCGCCAATCGCGAGGCGGGTGAGGTCGGCGGTTTCGCCAAAAACGAGCAGCGAGACGGCGACCGCGAGGGGGATTTTCGCGTTGTTCATGACCGCAAGCGTACCGGCGGGGACGCGGGTCGCGCCGATATTCCAAAGGAAGAAACCGAGCCCGGAAGCGATGAGCCCGAGGTAGAATAGAATCGCGAGATTAGGCGGGGTGAGGAGCAAGGCGGCGAAATCCGTGCGGGCGAGGGAGACGGGCAGGGTCAGGGCAAATGCGCCGAGATAGACCAGCGCGAAAACATCGCGATCGCGCAGCTCAGGCCGGGTCGCGCGGAGCCGGCGGTAGAGCACTTGTCCGAGGGCAAAGGCGAGGTTGGAGAGTTGGATCAGGACCACGCCGGTAAACGTGCCGGCGGTGGGCGCCGACCTGACGACGATCGCCGCGCCGCCGAGGACCGCGAGCACGGCGGCTCCGAGCGCTGGACCGCGCAGCGTGCGGTCAAAGGCGTCGGCGAGCAGCGTGACGAAGATCGGTGTAGTAAGGGTGAAAACGGCAACCTCGTGGCTTTTTAAAAACCGGAAGCTCTCGTTGTAGGCGAGATACATGAGCCCGAATTGGAGTGCGCCGATGCCGGCGAGGGCGAAAGCGGTGCGTGGGGCGATGCCGCGAAGCCGGAGAAACGGCAGGAAGACAAGCAGGGCGAGTCCGAGGCGGGCGGCGGAGATAAAAGCCCCGTCGAACCCCGCCGTCAGGTGCTTGATGAGCCCGAAGGAAAAGGCCCAAAGCAGGGAGACGAGAAGGAGCAGGGGCATGGCTGGAGTCAGCGGGTCGGCGGCGATGTCCGATGACCGGGCGCAGAACAAAAACTTACACCCTGAAAATCGCCCCGAGTTTTTTGCCGAGGAGCAGGCTCATGCCGACAATGGTGACGCCCAGAAATACCATCGCCCAGACGCCGAGGGCGCTGGCGATGAACTTGCCGTCACCGAGCAATTGGAAGAGCTCCAGGATCGCTTTGGTGATCGGATAAAACGCCTGCTTTTGCGCGAGGATGAGCGAGTCGCTGACCTCTAGCATCGCAAAGGCGAAGGCGAGTAGGCCGCCGGCGATGAGGTTGGCGACGATGAGCGGGAGGGTGATTTTGATGACGGATTTGAGGGGCGGGCAACCGAGGTTTTGCGCGGCTTCTTCGAGGGTTTCGCTCGTTTGCTGGAAGCCGGCGGCGGCGGACCGGACGACGTAGGGCAGGCGGCGAACGGAGTAGGCGATGATCAACAAAATCGTGGGATCGACGACGGGATTGAGGAACGAGAAAAACTTTCCCTCCTGCGACATCGCAAGGTAGCCGAAGGCGAGGACGAGGCCGGGGACGGCGAGGGGCAGCATCGCGAGAAAGTCGAGGATCTGGCGGCCGGCGATTTTCGAACGCACCACGACGTAGGCGATGGCGATGCCCAGAATGACGTCGATCACCGTGGAAATGCTGGCGAACTTCAGGCTGTTCGCGATGGCGGGGACGGTGAGGTCGTGGCCGAGGGCGATGGCGAAATTTTCGAGGGTGTAATACTGCGGCAGGACGGTGCCATACCAGTCTTTGGAGAACGCGACGAGGGCGACGCCGAAGTGGGGGAGGACCGCGATGAACGTGACGCCGCCAAACAGCGCGGTGCAGAGCAAGGCTTGGGGCAACGGTAGGCGCCTGGGCCCGCCGGCGCTCGTGGCCTTGGCCATCATCGCGTGGCCGGCCCGGCCGAAAAGGCCCTTGCCGATCGCGTAAAGCGTGATCGAGGCGAAGAGCATCACGGCGACGAGAGCGAAGGGCGCGGGGTTGGCGCCGATGTCCTTGAGACCGTAGAAAATTTGGACGCTGGTGACCTGCGCGTAGTCGAACACCAGCGGCGTGCCGAGCTCGGTGAACGCCCAGATGAAGACGATGGTGCCACCGGCGAAGAGGCCGGGCTTGATCAGCGGGAGGGTGATTTTCCAGAAACGACGGAAGCCGGTGCAGCCAAGATTCTCGGCGGCTTCCTCCATCGCGGGGTCGATGTTGGCGAGGGCGGCGACGGCGTTGAGGTAAATAATCGGGTAGAGCGTGAGCGCCTCGACGAGGGCGATGCCCCAAAATTGATTCGCGGCGAACCAATCAAAGGTCCAGCCGGTCGGGCGCAGGTTGAGCTCGATCAGGAGCGCATTGAGCGCGCCGTATTGGCCGAAAATCTGTTTGATGCCGATCGCGCCGACGAAGGGCGGCAGAATCATCGGGATCAGCACAAGCGAGCTGAGCAGAGTTTTCCCGGGGAAGAGAAAACGGTCGCTGATAAAGGCGAGCGGCAGGGCGATCGCCATCGCGAAGGTGGTCGCCGCGCACGCAAGGAAGAAGGAGTTGCGCAGACCGCCGAGGTAGGTGGGGTCGGATAGAATGGTCGCGAGGTAGGCGAAGGTGAGTCGACCGTCGGCATCGATGAATCCGCCGCGAAGAATCTGGCAAATCGGCCAAATGAAAAACGCCGCGAAGAACACGGCGGTGAACCCAAAAACGAATCGGGCAAAAGTCTGCGACATCGGCGGCGAGACTGCGAGGACCGCGCAAAGGGCGGCAAGGCGGAAGTGCCTTCGGCGGAGGGAGACGCTGCGTTTCAACGCGTCTCGGCGCGAATTGCGGCAAGGCCGTCGGTCACGTCTTACGTGCTCAACGGGACTTCGTCGTGGGGCGCGGCGGCGGAGGCAGAGGCGGGGCGCCGGCGGAGGAGGCCGCGACGCGGGGCGAACAGGAGGGCAGTCAAAAAGACCACGGTTTGCACGAGCACGATGCAGGCGGCCGGGGCGCCGTCGATAAAGTAGCTCACGTAGATGCCAGCGAGCGCGGAGCCGACGGCGACAATGACGGCGATGATGATCATGCGGTCGAAGCGTTGCGTGAGCAGTTGGGCGGTTGCTCCGGGCGTGATCAGGACGGCGATCACCAGAATCAGACCCACGGCTTTCATGGCGGCGACGATGGCGAGCGAAAGGAGGATAAGCAGCAGGTAGGTGAGGCCGCGCACGGATTTGCCGAGCGCGCGGGCGTGCGAGGGGTCGAAGCAGACCAAGAGTAGATCGCGGCGGAGGGTGAGCATCACGGCGAGCACCACGGCGGAGAGCGCGCCGGTTTCCCAGAGCTGCGCGGCGGAGATCCCGAGAATGTTGCCAAAGAGAATGTGGTCAAGGTGGAGGTCGGATGGCGTCTTCGAAAACAGGACGAGGCCAAACGCGAAGAGGCCGGTGAATACGACGCCCATCACGGTGTCTTCCTTGATACGGCTGTTGGCTTTTACCCACCCGGTGGCGACCGCGCAGAAAAGTCCGCTGGCAAACGCACCGATGGCGAGGGGGATGCCGGCGATATAGGCGAGCACCACGCCGGGAAGGACCGCATGGGAGATCGCGTCGCCCATCAGCGACCAGCCGCGTAAAACCAGAAAGCATGAGAGCACCGCGCCCACGGCGCCGATGATCGCGCCGATGGCCAAGGCTTGCTGCATGAAGCCGAAACGCAGGGGCTCTACGAGGTGCTCAATCATGGGACGGCGGCCTCTTGGGCGCGAGCGCGGCGCAACGTCCGGCGGGAGGCGAAAACCCCGTGTTTGGGCGCAAAGAGCAGCGCGGCGACGAACACCAAGGTTTGCAGGGACACGATGCAGCCCCCGGTGGCACCGTCTAAAAAGTAGCTGAGGTAGGCGCCGAAAAACGACGTCAGCGCACCCAGCGCGGCACCGATCCGAAGCATGACGCTGAAGCGATCTGTGAGCAGATAGGCGGTCGCGCCCGGGGTGACGAGCATCGCGACGACGAGCATGGCCCCGACGGCTTGGAGCGCGGCGACGGCGGTGGCTGAAAGCAGGAGCAGCAGCATGACGTGGAGGGCCCCGACGCGGAGGCCCAGGGCGCGCGCTTGGTTGGGATCGAAGCAGAAGAGCATCAGGTCGCGCCATTTCAGCGCGAGGACGAGCAGGCAGACCGCTGATACGATGACGACTTGGACGACATCGCCGGTGGCGATACCGAGTATGTTGCCAAAGATAATACCCTTCAGATCAACCCGGCTGGGGAACAGCGAGATGAGCAGCAGGCCGAGGGCGAAAAACGCCGTGAAGACGATCCCGATCACGGCGTCTTCCCGGACGGGCGTTTTCATTTTGACGAAGGCCATGGCACCCGCGGCGAGCAGGCCGCTGGTAAAGGCCCCGACGGCGAACGGAAGCCCGAGCAGGTAGGCGATGGCGACGCCGGGGACGACAGCGTGGGAGAGCGCGTCGCCCATGAGCGACCAACCCTTGAGCGTCACGAAACCGGAGAGCAGTCCACAGACTCCGCCGATGAGCGCACTCGTCCACAGGGCGGTGACCATGTAGTCGTAGTGGAACGGGGCGAGCAGGAAGGTGAACACGGGCGTGGTGGTGGACGGCGAGGCGGCGGGCAAGCGCGCGCCCCACGTCGGATCGGGGCGTTAGCTTTTCCCTTTCTGTTCCTCTTCGCGGTCGGATATGAGCTGCTCGCGGCCGGTGCGGTCGAGGTATTCGAGGTGCCCACGCTTGCCGAGCACGAGAGGCCGCTCGTCGTCGGTGAGGACGGTGACGGAGCGGCCGTCGTGGTCGTTGACGGTGGACTGGGCGAGATCGAAGAGACGCAGGGCGCCGCCGAACGCGCGCGTGAGATTTTCGGCGGTGAACACCTCGGAGGTCGGGCCGTAGGCGAGCACGGTGCGGTTGATGAGCACGACTTGATCGCAGAATTCGGGGACAGAGCCGAGGTTGTGGGTGGAGACGAGAATAAGCCTGCCCTCGTCGCGGAGTTCGCGGAGGAGCGTGACGATGGCTTCCTCGGTGCCGACATCGACGCCGGTGAAGGGTTCGTCGAGGAGGATGACGCGGCCGTTTTGGGCGAGGGCGCGGGCGACAAACACGCGCTTTTTTTGCCCGCCGGAAAGTTCACCGATTTGGCGGTCGCGGTAATCCCACATGCCGACGCGGCGCAGGCTGGTCTCGACGGCGGACCGGTCGGCGGCACGGGCGATGCGCAGGAAATTCATGTAGCCATAGCGGCCCATCATGACGACGTCGTGCACGCTGACGGGAAACGTCCAGTCGACTTCTTCGGCCTGCGGCACGTAGGCGACCCAACTCTGCTGCTGCGCTTCGCGGACCGGGCGACCGTTGATCTCGACGCGGCCGGTGGTGGGATCGACGAAGCCCATGAGGGCTTTGAACAACGTGGATTTGCCGGAACCGTTGACGCCGACGAGCGCGCAGATGGTGCCGCCGTCGAGCCGGAAACTCGCGTCCCGGAGAGCGGAAAGCCCGTTGGGATAGGTGACGGCGACATCGATCGCGGCCAATGAGAGAGGGGGAGAAAACGAGGTGGGCACGGGAAGTGGAAACTTAGCGCGGCGGTGGGTTCCCTGCGCCGAGAAAGGCCCGCACGATCGTGTCGGCATTGTAGCGGAGCAGGTCGAGATACGTCGGAGCTGGGCCGGAGGCGTCGGTGAGGGAATCAACGTAGAGGACACCGCCGTAGCGGGCCCCGGTTTCCTTTGCAACTTGGCGGGCGGGTTTGTCGCTGATCGTGCTTTCGCTGAAGACGACGGGGATGGTGTGTTCGCGGACGAGGTCGATCACGCGGCGGACCTGTTGGGGCGTGCCTTGGGCATCGGCGTTGATGGGCCAAAGGTAGAGCTGGCGCAGGCCGTAATCGCGGCAGAGGTAGGAAAATGCACCCTCACTGGTTACGAGCCAACGCTGGGCGGCGGGGATGCGCTCGATCTGCGCTTGGACCGGAGCGTCGAGGGCGCGGATCTTTGCCGAGTAAGCGGCGGCATTGGCGGTATAGGCCGCGGCGTTGGCGGGATCAACGCGGGCGAGGGCGGCCCGAATGTTTTCGACGTAGACGAGGGCGTTGGCGGGCGACATCCAAGCGTGAGGATTGGCGCGGCCGGTATACGGTCCCTCGGTGATGCCCATGGGCTCGATGCCTTGGGTCAACACGACCTGCGGGACGCCGCGAACGTTTTCAAAAAACTTCTCGAACCAACGCTCGAGGTTCAGGCCGTTCCACAAGACAAGGGACGCGCGCTGCGTCTTGACGATGTCCCTCGGGGTGGGCTCGTAGCCGTGGATTTCGGAGCCCGGTTTCGTGAGGGAATCAACGTCGGCGTGCTCGCCGGCGACGTTGCGGGCCATGTCAGCCAAGATGGTGAACGTGGTGAGCACGCGGGGCCGAGCGGAGTCGGCGGCGAGGGCCGGGAGGCAAAGACCGGTGAGCGCCACGCAAAGCAGCGCGATGCCAGAGCCTCTTGATTTGGTGAGCATATCAATCTTAGGCATGACTATACCTTGGTCGGGCGCGGAACTTAGGGGCAACTAAAAACGATTGCGGGGTTGAATTGGGACCGAAGTCCGGCACGGTGATGGGCCGTGTCGCCTTCCAACCCCCGCACCGGTCCCCGCAAAAAAACGGCTGTAGCCGCGTCGCGCACGGCGCGATCCCGGAAGCCGGGGGGGTTGAAACCGTCGGCCGCCCGCGAGGATTATTTGGAATGTATTTCGCAGCTGATCGGCAGCAAAGGCTATGCGCGGGCGGTGGACATTGCGGCGACGCTGGAAATCGCGCAGGCCAGCGTGACGAACATGACCCAGCGGCTGGCGATCGAAGGGTTGCTCAAATACGAGAAGTATCGGGGCGTCACCCTCACGGCGGAGGGCGAAAAGCTGGCGGCCGACATCATTTTGCGGCATCTGATTTTGACCCGTCTGCTGCGGCATTTTGGCATGGATGAACACACGATCTACCGCGACGTGGAGGGGATGGAGCATCATGTGAGCCGGCAGGCGCTGCGAGGATTCAAGGCCTTGACGGAAGCATTGGATGCGAGTCCCGAGCTGGTGAAACGGGTGCGCTTGGCGATGGGGTGAGATGGGGGGAGAATTTTTGGAGTTTCGCTCGTGGCTCCCTTGCCAACCGCGCGGGGGGCACTACCAGTACCGCATGTCAGTGAGTCGGAAACCACGCCTGCTTTACCCCCTGCGCTGCGGCGCCTGGCGCTGGTTCGGCGTCGCCTCGCTGGGAGTGGCTCTCCTGGCGGGAGTGGCGAGCGCGGCCGACGCACCGGCGGGGCAAGCCGAGTTTTTCGCGGGAGAGTATGCGGCGGCGTTGCAGAAGGCGGCGGCGGCGGTCGAGGACATGCCGGGCGGCGAAGACGGCCAACGGCTGCGGATCGAGATTTTGCTCGCGCAAGGCCGCGCGGCAGCGGCCGACGAGGCGTTGACGGAGGCGTTGCGCGTTCTGCCCCAAAGTCTGCGTCTGCTGTGGTTGGGGCGCGACGTGGCGTTTGCCAACGGCCGGCCCGAGGTAGCGGCGCTGCGGCTCGACCAAGTGCGGCAACTTTACGGGAGCCGACCGAGCGCCTACCGCAACCCGGCGGACTTGGTGGTGTTTGGCCGCGCGGCCTTGTTGCTCGGAGCGGATCCCAAGGATGTGCTGACGAAAGTGTACGCTCCGGCGCAGAAGGCCGCTCCGAATCGGCGCGACGTTTACCTCGCGCGCGGCGAACTCGCTTTGTCAAAAGGTGATTATGCGTTGGCGGCGACCGCGTTTCAGGAAGGCGTAAAGCAAGTGCCGAACGATCCCGATCTGCTGAGCGGTCTCGCTCGGGCCCATGAGGAAGGCGATCGCAAGGAAATGCTGGCCGCGCTTTTGGCGGCGTTGAAACTGAACCCGCGGCATGTGCCGAGTCTTCTGCTCCAAGCGGACCACGCGATCGACGGCGAACGGTATGCCGACGCCGAGGAAGATCTCGCGACCGTGTTGAGCGTGAATCCCGATCAGCCCGATGCCTGGGCCTTACGGGCGGTGTTGGCGCACCTGCGCAACGATCCGGCGGGCGAAGCCTCGGCCCGGGAGGCGGCGCTGCGCGTGTGGGCGACCAATCCGCGCGTGGATTGGCGCATCGGAGAGAAACTCTCAAAGAAGTATCGCTTCGCCGAAGGCGCGGAGCGGCAGCGGCAGGCCTTGCAATTCGATAAAACCTATCTGGCGGCGAAGGCGCAGCTCGCGTCCGATTTGCTGCGGCTGGGCGAGGATGCCGAAGGGTGGCGGCTCGCCCAAGAGGTGCACAAGGAGGACGGCTACGATGTGGAAGCGTTCAACCTCGTGACCCTGCAGGACACGATGGCGAAGTTTACGACCCTGCGGAACGAGGACTTCGTCGTGCGCATGACGGCGCATGAGGCGGCGGTTTACGGGCCGCTGGTGATGGATCTGTTGGGCCGGGCGAAGACGGCGCTGGTCGAAAAATACGGGGCCGAACTCATCGCGCCGACTACGATCGACATCTTTGCGGATCCGAAAGATTTCGCCGTGCGGACGTTTGGGATGCCGGACATCCCGGGATTTCTCGGCGTGTGCTTCGGCCGCGTGGTGACGGCGAACAGTCCGGCTTCGACGGCAAAATCCAACACGAATTGGCAGTCGGTGATGTGGCACGAATTTTGCCACGTGGTCACGCTCCAGCTCACCAAAAACAAGATGCCGCGGTGGTTGAGCGAAGGGATTTCGGTTTACGAAGAGCGACAGGCAAATCCGGCGTGGGGCCAGCATATGACGCCGGTTTACCGGGA
>Ga0209550_10000348_pt1 | contig 42002 bp, 32 predicted proteins | sample LauGreSuBDMM15SN_2_FD_187567 | JGI IMG/M metagenome (GOLD analysis project Ga0209550, IMG submission 187567) | Freshwater lake microbial communities from Lake Michigan, USA - Su13.BD.MM15.SN (SPAdes) (version 5) | ecosystem: Environmental > Aquatic > Freshwater > Lake | place: Lake Michigan...
AGGTTTAAGTGCACCTAAAGAAGCGAGGGTAGTATCAGGTCTAACTCCTTCATCAACAGAGACTAAGGTAGTAGTTTCGACTCTTTTATTATTTTTAACAGAAACATCGGTGACTTCGATGGGAACAATTTCATCCTTGAATTTACCTTCCTGGATGGCTTTTGCTGCCTTTTGGTGAGAGCTAACTGAAAATGCGTCTGCGTCCTCCCTGCTTATGCCATATTTTTTAGCCACGGCTTCAGCAGTTATCCCCATCCCCGTCAGATAATTAGGTGTTTGGTTAGCCACATCATAATTTGGAGCTAACTTATAACCTGTCATTGGAATTTGGCTCATACTTTCTGCACCACCGGCAATAAAAATATGTCCCATTCCCGCGCGAATTTTTGCCACTGCCATGGAAATGGATTCCAATCCTGAGGCACAATATCTATTTACTGTTACTCCTGGCACGGGAATACCGAGGGCACGCAAAGAGATTTGCCTGCCAATTTGAAAACCTTGTTCTCCTTCCGGATTGGCGCAACCAACAATAACGTCATCAACGATATGTGGATCGAGTTCCGGCACCTGAGCCATAAGATGTTCAATGACCTTTACGGCAATATCGTCAGATCTGAAATTTTTAAAACTTCCTTTTTTTGCTTTTCCTACAGCTGATCTATAGGCTTTTATGATATATGCTTCCATGAATTTTTCTTTTGTAAATGAGAAAATTAGTTTCTGAGAGGTTTATTGTTCTGAAGCATATATTGAATCCTTTCTTGTGTTTTTTGTTCGCCACACAAAGATAAGAATGCTTCTCTTTCCACATCAAGCAGATATTGTTCACTGACTTGTTGTGTTCCTGAAAGATCTCCGCCACATAACACATAAGCAATTTTCTGCGCAATTTTAATGTCGTGATCAGACGCGAAATGACCCAATTTTAACTCATTTGCCGCTAAATACAAAGGAGCAAGACCCGTTCTGCCAAGAACAGTAATATCGTCACGAAGTATAGGCTGCGTGTAATTCCTTGCTAATTGAAGTACTTTTTGCTGTGCATAAGCAATGGCTCTGTCTTTGTTTAAGACTACTTCGTCGCGACCTTTAATTAAGCTGCCATTTTTAAAGCCTTCGTAAGCACTGGTAGCCACAGAAGCCAGGGCAATAGCTTTAAATTTTTCTATGAGGGTAGGAATTTGAACGTCACCCTCAAAAAATAAATCAGAAGCACGGAGGGCGTATTCTTTGGTACCTCCACCCCCTGGAATAAGGCCTATTCCCGCTTCTACTAATCCAATGTAGGATTCTGCACTGACAACAGCAGCATCACAATGCATTAAAATTTCGCACCCACCACCAAAAACATACCCTTGAGTGGCTGCCACAACGGGAATAGCAGAGTACCGGCAACGCAGCGTAGTTTGTTGAAATGCATTGACAGCCATATTTAATTGATCGAAATCTTGCTGATAGGCTAGCATACCAATCATCATCAAATTGGCTCCCACAGAAAAATTAGTAGCTTGATTTCCAATGACCAATCCCTTCCAGCCGCCATCTTCGGCCAATTGAATAGACTCCTGAATACCCATCAATACCCCTTCTCCAATAGAGTTATGTGGACTGATGAATTCCAGACATAACACTCCTTCGCCAATATCATGGAGAATGGTTTCTGACGTTTTGTGGACTGGTGACTTGCTTCTGTAATTATCAAGTATTACTAAGCTATCCTGACCAGGAATGGGTTGATAAGCCTTTAGTATCTGGTCGTAGTATAATTTTTTACCGTCTTGCTTTGAATAAAAGGAAGTGAATCCGGCGCCTATCATATCAGTGACCCAGGCAGGTACTTTTTCACCTGATTCTTTAATGAGCTGAACCCCTTTTTCAAGTCCAATAATATCCCAATATTCGAAAGGTCCTAATTCCCAGGCAAACCCAGCGCGAATGGCATCATCAATTCTAAAGAAACTGTCGGCTATTTCAGGTATCCTATTGCTGGCATAAGAAAATAGAGAAACCAATGATTCTTTTATTAAAGCAGCCCCATTATCCTGAGCATCAAAGAAATGTCTGATTCTTCGGGGAAGATCATCCATTTGTTTAGCCGCTTTTAGGCTGGGAATATCAGGACGAATACTTGGTTCGTAAGTCAGAGAATTCAGATTTAAAGCTAAAATGACAGGTTTTCCTTTTTCATCTTTCTCATTCGTCTTTTTATAAAATCCCTGACCAGATTTATTGCCCAAGAATTTATTCTCGAGTAAAAAATCAAGATAGGGAGGAACCTCAAAGGAGGAAACCTGTTCATCGTTGGCGCAATTCGCCTTTAAGCCTCGAATAACATTCCCGGAGGTATCGTGACCCACTAAATCGCCTAATCTGAAGGTACCTGTTTTAGGTCTTCCAATAACTGGCCCAGTTAGTGCATCTACCTCCTCAATGCGAAGGTTATATTTTGAGGTGAGCTGGAATACTTTTGCCATAGCAAAAACACCAATTCTATTGCCAATAAAAGCGGGGGTATCTTTGCATAAAACAGTCGTTTTTCCAAGATAATGATCTCCATAATGCATAAAGAAATCTATAACTTCTGGAAGCGTATCTGTCGTAGGTATCACTTCAAGCAATCTCAAATATCGCGGCGGATTAAAAAAATGGGTGCCACAAAAGTGCTTTTTAAAATCTTCCGACCGTCCTGCACTCATAAGATGAATAGGAATTCCTGAAGTATTGCTGGTTATCAGAGAGCCACTTTTTCTAAAAGTATCCACTTTAGCAAAAATCTCCTTTTTGATATCCAAACGCTCAACCACTACCTCAATGACCCAGTCACAATCTGAAATTTTTGAAAAATCATCTTCAAAATTACCCGTTTTGATCCTTTTTGCAAAGGCTGCATCATACAAAGGCGCAGGTTTAGACTTAATAGAAGCCAGTAAAGCCTGATCTGCTATTTTATTCCTGGCTTTAGGTTGTTTTTTTTCATCATCAGACAAATTATTTGGAATAATGTCTAATAACAAGACGTCGACACCTATATTGGCCAAGTGACAGGCAATACCCGATCCCATGACCCCGGAACCAAGGACCGCCGCTTTTCTAATTCTTTTTGTCATCCCCATCGATTTAATTCATTAGGTTTATAAATTTAGCGAAATTTCGCTACATACAAAAATACAAAGCATTTCCATATAAAAGCTATGAGGTGCTAGGTATTTTTCGAAAAAAATATTTTTAATAAATTTAAAAATTCCCTTCTAATAATTACTATGCTTAAAGAAGCAAATTGAACATCTTTGCGAAGTTCAACAGGCATAGCCTCCATTTTTATTCCTTTGGTATTGGAGGCGATTTTTATAATCTCCAGATCAAAAAGATATCGATTAATGCTTGTTTTTAATAAAATCTGTCGCCCCAGCTGACTGAACCCTTTCAGCCCACCCTGTGTATCCGTAATTTTTACGTTTAAAAAGTTACCAATAATATATTTCAGTAATTTAGATATGAATGCCCTGTACCAAGGTGTTTGTTGATAATAATCTGCTTGACGAATTCCTACTAATATATCAATATCTCCTTCTTGTAACTTTCTGTACAATTGAATGAAATCAGCTTCCATATAAGGAAAATCTATGTCCGTAAAAATAATAAATGGGGCGGTGGCTAATTTAAACCCTTCTCTGACTGCAAATCCTTTTCCTTGATTTTCAGCATATTGGATTATGTATACAGCGGGAAATTTTTCTTGTATGTAATCGAAATGCTTTTTTTCTACCCCTGAAATACTGCCATCATTAATCAGAATAGGTTCTATAATAGTGTCATTCAGCTGCATTTCAAGGCTTGCCAAATGTTTACAAACCCTTATTTCCCAACCTTGAATTGGATTAAAGCAGGGTAAAATTAAATTCAGGCGTTTTTTGGACATTGCGTTATTGAAATGATGAGGACCTAAAAATAATATTTTTTAAGCAGATATTTTTTTATCCATTTTCCCGACAATTTATCTACTCAAACATACAAACTCAGTAATCAAAAGCGTTACCTTCACATAAATATTTTATTTCAACATTTGAAAAACAAATAGTATGTTTTTAAACGGGTCAGCTTTATTTTTGCAAATAACTTCAACACTTGAAACCGAAGGTAATACGGTACCTGAAATGGCTTCTCAAAGCGCCATGGATATATTAATTTCAGGTGGTTTAATTGGCATTTTTATCTATGTTGTTTTATTAATCCTATCCATTGTCGCCGTTTATATCTTTTTTGAAAGATACAGCGCTATTAATAGATCTGAAAAAATAGACCAGCATTTTATGAATAATATAAGGTCAAATGTAGCAGCTGGAAATATCGCGGCTGCAAGAGCCTTATGCCAGGCTACTGATTCACCTGTCTCGCGATTGGTTGAAAAGGGATTGCAGCGTATTGGAAAGCCTCTGAGAGATATTGATGCTGCGGTTGAAAATGCGGGAAACCTGGAGGTTTTTAGGTTAGAAAAGAATTTATCTTCCCTCGCCAGTATTGCAGGTGCAGCGCCCATGGTGGGATTCTTTGGTACCGTTACGGGTATGATTCTGGCATTTTATAATATGGCTTCTCAAGAAAGTGTTACGCCTTCATTACTTGCGGGAGGTATCTATCAGGCTTTACTTACTACTGCTTTTGGCTTAGCCATCGGCATTTTTGCCTTCGTTGGCTATAATTTGTTAGTTTCAAAGGTAGATAAAGTCATTTATATGATGGAAAGAACGACGACAGAATTTATGGACATGTTGCACGAATAATCTAATAGCCTCAAATAGTTTAATATGGCTTTAAAAAAGCGAAACAAGCTTAGTGCTGAATTTAGTATGTCCTCCCTAACGGATATCATATTTCTTTTGCTCATTTTCTTTATGCTTACTTCGACGTTAGTGAAAATTGAAGCGGTTGATTTACCTGAATCTGATTCAAAAACAGTTGCACCTGTTTCTATTGCTGTTATGATTTATCAAACAGGGGTTTATAAAATTGAATCTTTGGAGGTGGAGGAAGCACAATTAGAAAATGTACTAAGTAATAAATATAAGGAATCAGGTGCTAACCCAGATTTTACCGTTACAATTGTAGCTGAAAAGGGTACGCCGTTTGAAAAAGTGGTCAGAATAATGACTTTAGCTGAAAAAATGAAAGTGAAGGCCATTTTAGCTACCCAACCTAAAAAAAATAAAGTTTAATTATGGCCATTAAGAAAAAATCTAAATTATCAGCTGAATTTAATATGTCTTCTTTGACTGATATTATTTTCCTTTTGTTGATTTTCTTTATGTTGACCTCTTCCATTGTTGCACCCAATGCATTAAATCTTAAATTGCCAGGAACAAGTCAGAAAAAAGTGACTAAACAGGAAGTTTATGATGAAGTTTTTATTTATAAAACAGGAACTTTTGAGTTGAATGGTAAGGGAAAATCTTTGCCTGAAATTGAAGCTTATTTACTCGGTAAAGCAGGGGGTAATCCAAAAGATTTTAGTTTCGTCATTCAACCTGAAAAAGAAACACCAGTGGAACATGTCGTTGCTATTATGGATATCGCATTGAGACTTCAGATTAATGGGGTTTTAGCCACAGCTCCAGTAGAATAAGAATTTATTTTTTGCCTTTAAATATAAATTTATGCAGGCTTTGCATGTCGAAAAGGAAAAGAAAGAAAGAAGAAAGGCAATGTTGCTTAGCTTTTTATTCCATGTAGCAACTATTATCCTGCTAATGCTTCCTTTATTAAAATATCCAGATCCCCCACCAGGTCAGGACGGTATTTTAATCGCTTTAGGAAATCCCGATGAAGGAACTGGTCCCATTGAGCCAGGAGGTCCGGAAGAGCCAACGCCGGTTGAACAAAAGGAAGAACCTAAACCAGAGCCTAAACCTAAGGAAGAAGTTAAACCTAAAGAAAAAGTTAAATCCACTGAACCCCTTGTTTCTGATCAGGAATTGGAAATCAACAAGAAAAAAGCCATAGAGAAAAAAGAAAAGGAGGAAAGAGACTTAAAGGAAAAACAGGAGACGGCAGAAAGAATTAGAATCGCTAAAGAAAGAGAGGAGGCCAATAAAAGGGAAGAACAAGAAGCTGCAGAGTTGATTAAAAATATTAAAAAAGGTTCCGGTGGAACTGCAGGCAAATCTGGTAAAGGCGGTCAGGTAAATGGAGATGAAAATGGAAAGGTGGAAGAGGGTATTTCAACAGGAACAGGTATGGTTGGCGGTGGATTAGGTGGAAGAGGGGTCGTTTCTTCACCTATCTTAAAAGATGATTCGAACAATAGAGGAAGTGTCGTAGTTGCCATTTGTCTCGATAAAGACGGGAACGTAACTGAAGCAAAATTTCAATTGCAAGGCTCTACTATTACCTCAGGAAAATTAAGGGATCTTGCAGTGAGTAATGCTCGCCAATGGCGTTTTAAACCGGGTAATGAAGAGCGCCAGTGCGGAAATATTACCTATTCTTTTAAAGTCCAATAATTCATTTCAAATGGCATTAACCGAAAGGTATGCAGCTACCCTGGATTTTTTGTTTTCCAGGTTACCTATGTTTCAACGGGTTGGCTCCATCGCTTTTAGACCAGACCTGACAAATATTCTTAATCTGTTAGCTGGCTTGAACATGGAACTTAATAAGTTTCCTACTATTCATATTGCTGGCACGAATGGTAAAGGTTCTACCGCTCACCTTATAGCAGCTATGTTGACGGCACAAGGGTATAAAACAGGCTTATATATTTCTCCTCATTATGTCGATTTCAGAGAAAGAATCAGAATAAATGGTCAGCTGGTTTCAAAACGTTTTGTTATCGATTTTACCGAAAGAGTAAAACCGTTGCTGGATGAAATTAATCCCTCGTTTTTTGAAATTACCTGGGTCATGGCACTCGCATGGTTTGAAAAATCAAAAGTTGATGTGGCTGTTATTGAAACAGGCTTAGGGGGCAGGCTGGATAGCACCAACGTTATTACCCCTGTTTTAAGTGTTATAACAAATATTGGGATGGATCATACCGCTTTCCTTGGAGATACCTTACCACAGATTGCCTCCGAAAAAGCTGGAATTATAAAGCAAAATGTACCTGTTGTTATCGGCGAAAAACAAGAGGAAACTACACCAGTTTTTATGCATTTCGCAGAGATTAATAAGGCGCCGATATATTTTGCCGATCAGTTATTGAAGATAAATTATCTCGATTCTGATTTGAATTATACCACTTTTAAGGTACAACGAAATAATGAAATGCTCTTTGATGCCCTAAAGGTTAATCTTGCAGGGGAATATCAATTAAAAAATGTTCGAACGGCTCTTTGTGCTATTGATATTTTAAATTCTCATTTTCCTGTAAAAAAGGAATCGATTGTTCAAGGTTTACTACATTTAAAAAAGTTGACCCGTTTTATGGGGCGTTGGCAGAAATTGGGGGATCATCCCCTCATTATGGCCGATAGTGCTCATAATCCAGATGGCTTATTGCTGGCTATGAAACAATTAGCTGATTTACCAGCAACGGCATTTCATCTGGTCATTGGGGTAGTTGCCGATAAGGATATTGCTGGTATGCTCTCCCTTTTGCCTAAAAACGCAACTTATTATTTTGCAAAACCCGACTTACCACGAGGCTTAGATGCTTCTAAACTAAAGCAACAAGCTGATGCTATCGGGTTGAAAGGAAGGGCGTATTCTTCCGTAAAAAATGCGCTTAAAGCAGCTAAAAGAAAGGCAGCTCCGTCTGATGTGATTTATGTTGGGGGAAGTACCTTTGTTGTGGCTGAAGTTATTCATTTTTCCTATCCTTAATACTTATCAATGAAATCATTTTTATCGGTTACCTTTTTCTTCTTCCTCTTAGCTCTCTCTGCTCAAGAAAAAACCACTTTCCCAGCATCGTTATTACTCGTTCCGGAGAAATCAAATTTTGAAAAAACTTCGACTTATGCCGATGTAATGTCTTTCTTACATGCCATAAAATTGCTTAGCCCCAATATTTATCTAAGTAATATTTGCAAAAGTACTTCAGGTATTGACATACCAATGGCTGTCCTTTCAAATCCATTAGTTAATTCGTATGAACAAGCAAAAGCTTCTGGAAAACCTGTTATTTATATTCAGGCAAATATCCATGCAGGTGAAGTGGAGGGTAAAGAGGTGGCTATGATGTTAATGCGGGATATTTTACTCGGCGATAAAAAATATCTGCTCCAAAATCAAATTATCATTTTTGTACCTATTTATAATGTCGATGGTAATGATAAAATGGCCAAAGGCTTGAGGGTCTCTCAGGAAAATAGTCCTTTGGAAACAGGTACCCGTGAAAATGGGCAAGGATTAGACTTAAACAGAGACGGTATAAAAATGGAAGCTCCTGAAACAATGGGCATGATCTTAAATATCTTAAATCTATGGGATCCACAAGTTACCGTCGATTTGCATACAACCAATGGTACCTGGCACGGTTATTCCCTAACCTGGGCACCCGGTTATCTGTCCTCAGGTGAATCTGGACCTTATAATTATCTAAATGAGGTGATGCTTCCTTTAATTACAAAAAATGCAAAAGAAAAATATGACCTTAATTTGGGACCCTTCGGTGATTTTAGTCTAAGGGAGGGATGGCCTTTAAAGAATTTTTATACCTATAATCACCATCCTAGATATATTATAAATCATATTGGACTCAGAAACAGAATGTCTATTTTAAGTGAGTCTTTTGCACATGAACGATTTTATCAACGTATCAATAGTACTTATCATTTTGTATATGAAATTTTAAATCATTGTAATAATCATGCATCTGAAATTTTAAAAATAAATAAGGAGGCTGAACTAGCAGCAATAGAAAAAGTCAGAAATCAAGCTGGAATGCTTAAAAAAGGAGTCCGTTTTAAAATGGTTCCCACAGATAAACCATTAAATCATTTTAGAACTTATGATTACGAAAAGTATTTAAAAGAGGATGGTTCAATCTCTTGGCTAAAATCCGGTAAAATTACCTATTACGATAATATTACCTATTATGCTGCATTCCAAGATACGGTAAGTGCTACTTTACCAAGAGGATATGTTATTCCTGCAATGATGGATACCATAGTTCAGCTGCTTCAGCAACATGGGGTAAAGGTTATAAAACTCGAAAAAAAGACCCGTTTTTCAGGAGAATCTTTCTTTATTGAAAAATGGAATAAATCTCCAAGGAAATTTGAAGGACATAATATGGCTTCTGTAGAGGGAAAATTTAATGCAAAAGAAATGATAGCTCAAAAAGGTGATTATATAGTTGATCTCGCCCAGCCTTTGGCTAATCTTATTTTTTATATGCTTGAACCTCAATCTGATGATGGGCTGCTTTCATGGAATTTTTTCGACCAGATATTGAAAAGTTCCAATGTGCCTTTCTCGCCCGTTGAATATCCGGTGTTTAAGTATTTTTAAATGGAATAAATTTAAGAAGGCCTCGATTTTAGATTATCGATAATCTGTTGAGCCAGTTGCAAGGCTTTTACTCCATCATTTACGGTTACAACGGGCTGTTTTTTAAAAAATATGGCTTCTGCGAATGAACGTAATTCTTCCTTCAAGGCATTATGATGTAAGAAAACAGGCATTTCTGTTTTAGTTTCTATAGATGAAAGAGAGAAAATCTGGCTTTTTTTCTCTAAAAAATCCAGACTTATATAAGCATCAGATTGAAACAGGCGCATTTTCCTCATTTTTTTCATCGAAATTCGAGATGAAGTTACATTGGCCACCGCTCCATTTGCAAATTCAATTCTTGCATTGGCTATGTCAGGTGTAGCACTTAAAATAGCTACCCCATTTGATCTAATATCTGTGATTTCGTAGGGAATAAGTTGCAAAATAAGGTCTAAATCATGTATCATCAAATCTAAAACAACAGAAACATCAGTACCCCGTGCATTGAAAGGAGCCAGTCTATGTACTTCGATAAACATCGGATGTAATCCAAGATCTTTGACACTTAACCAAGCGGGATTGAAGCGTTCAATATGTCCTACCTGAACTACGGGGAAACTCTTTTTATCATTGAACCAGTTTTTTAAGAAAATAGCTTCCTCAAGGGTATCCGTTATGGGTTTCTCAATGAACAAATGTTTCTGATGAGATAAAACCTGCTTTGCATAAAAAAAATGAAAAGAGGTTGGGACAGATAAAATAATGGCATCAGAAGCTTCAATTAAGGAAGCTGCATTGTCAAAGAATGTCCATTGAGATAAATCAGACGATGAGGTAGTTATTTGTGGGTCATTATCATGAAATCCAACGACAATGAACCATTCAGGTAATTCATTGAGTTGTTTTAATATCAACTTTCCTAAATGACCGGCACCAATAACCCCCACTGTAACCATAGCCTCGATTATTATTCTCTAAAATACATTAAAACAGCTCCAAGAAGGGTGATTATCACCATTAAAACAGTGGCCATTTTAATGGCTAATCTTATGTATTTTGAAAAATCACGAATAGCTTGAGCTTGATTTGGGTATCTTGGGATGACTTCCTTTTCCAGTTTTTCAGGGTGGAAAACATCCATAGCATTGAATTCTACCCTATTTCGCACCAGGATTTGATAGTTATTTAAAACCTTGACACGAAAATAAAAGGATAAGAAAAGCATGCTTAAAAAGAGCAGCGTAATGATGACAAATAGGGTAAGGAATAAACTCATTTATTTAATATCTTTTTCTTTTTTCCAACCTGAACTTAATCCGGCAGCAATTAGAAGGTGTAAAGACCCTGCTCGGGTGTCAGGATTATAAATAAACTGACTTAGACTAAGCAGGGTGTGGAAAAGGATGAGTAAAATAATCAGGCCATTGCGCTGGGCACTTCCCGGAATTTCCCGCAGTGCCCAAAAGGAAATGGCTACGGGAAGGATGGCTGCAGAACCATACATAGCCAGTAGCATTTTCGGCGTATTTTCACCGTGTAAGGGTTGTAGGGCGGATATAAATTTTATGTATGAAGGGAAAAACCAGCATAATATGGCTATTCCTCCTTCTAAAATTATGGTGGTGTAAAGTAATATCTTAACAATTTTCATTGGCTCATTTTCTATTTTCGCGAAGGTAATATGCAGACATCCAAATAACGAAAGCTTCGGGTAATCTTTTCATCATTGAATGTAAAAAAGATAAGCCCTTTCCTGGAACAACCAGATTTTTGCCCTTTTTGATACCCTTAAGTATATCTTTGACTACCGTTTCCGGCGTTACCACCATCCAGTTTTTGAATGTTCTTGATTTTTCCATTCCCGCACGTTCCATAAATCCTGTGTTTACAACGGGCGTTGGACAAACGGCCATGGTACGAACAGCAAACCCCGCTTCTCTTAATTCAAAATCAATAGATCTGGTAAACTGCAAAACAAAACTTTTTGTTGCACCATAAGTACCTAAACGAGGATTTGGTTGGAAGGCTGAAATAGAGGAAATGTTTATTATCCAACCACTATTGCGCTGAATCATTTCTTTCAAAAAATAACGGGTTAACTGGTAAACATTCAACATGTTTAACTGAAGCATTTTAAATTCGCTCTCCTGATCTGTTTCCCAAACATAGCCGTAGGTGCCAAATCCAGCATTATTTACCAGGATATCAGGAATAAAATCGGCTTTTAGTGCCGCTTGATATACCGATGTGGCACTTTCCGTAAGCGTAAGGTCAATTTCAAGCCCAGTAACTTGCAGATTTGGAAAATCTTTTTTGAGATTTTCTATGGCCAAAGGAAGTAATCCGTCTTCCTTAGCCACTAAAAACAAAGCGTTTCCGTCTTTTGCAAATGCTTTGGCAAGTTCAAGTCCAATGCCTTGGGAACCACCGGTAATGAGCATTTTTTTCATTTAAAATCAAGACAATTTGAAGGCAAGAAAAGAAACCAGTTTCTGTTTAAACCCATTGTAAGGAGGATAAATAAAGGATAGGGTTCCAAAATTTCTTTTAACGATACCGCGCTCATTGGAGAAATCAACAAAAGAATGAAATCCCATGGCTTTGCCAATCCCACTGTTATTAACGCCACCGAAAGGAAGTTCCGGATTTAAATATCCAAGTAAATAATCATTTATTACTGTTCCACCGGAGGAAGTTTTACTAATTATCTCGTTGATGAATGCGTTATTTTTAGAGGCAACATAAAGAGAAAGAGGTTTAGGCTTTTCGTAAATAATCTCTACCACCTCATTGATATCCTTGAAAGTCATCATAGGCATAACTGGGCCGAAAATTTCTTCCTCCATGATTTTCATATCATGAGAAACATTTCCAAGGAGGGTAGGGGAAATAAATCGTTCTGTTTCATCAAATTCTCCTCCGGCCAGTACTTTGGCACCTTTAGCGATTGCATCATCAAATAATGCTTTTATTCTGTTAAAATGCCTGTCATTTATAATTCTGCAATAATCTGGAGAGTTTTTAATTCCTTTATTTTCAGGATTATAAAATGCATTTATACTTTTTTGATAAGCTTTAGTAAACTCTTCAGCAACGCTTTCCTGAACTAATAAATAATCGGGAGCGATGCATGTTTGACCATTATTAAAGTGTTTTGCCCACACACATTTTTCTGCAGCCTCAGAGATTGGTGCTGATTTTTCAATGATGGCAGGTGACTTTCCTCCCAATTCTAGGGTAACGGAACTGAGGTTCTGAGCAGCTGCGGTCATTACTACTTTTCCAATTTGTGGACTTCCTGTAAAATAAATATGATTAAAAGGCAGGGATAATAATCGGCTTGCCAAGGAGGCATCTCCTTCCAACACAGTAACTTCATCCTGAGGATAAAGTTCTGATAGCATATTATTAATAAAATGTGCCGTGTGAGCAGCGAGTTCTGATGGTTTTAAAAGTACCGTATTTCCAGCGGCTATGGCATAGATTAAGGGAAGAATGGACAGGTTAAAAGGGTAATTCCATGGGGAAAGGATCAGGCAAACCCCTTTCGATTCGTATTTAATCCATGAAGAAGTTCCAACGAGGGTTATAGGAGTGTCCACCACTTTGTCAGCCATCCAGCGGGAGAGATTTTTTTTAACATGAGTTATTTGCTGAATAATAGCACTTATCTCGCTGCTCATAACTTCTACTGGATGTTTTTTGAAATCGGCATATAAAGCGACTTCCAACGAAGTAATGTTTGCCGGGTTTCTTAAATAGGCTTCCAGTTTTTTTAATTTGTCGATTCTTTCCTGAACAGTTGTGCGGGAAGTAATGCGAGCCTTCGATTTTAAATTTTGGAAAATTAACTGAAGATCGTCTGTGGTATTTGTTGAAATAGTCATGTTTTTACAATTTTTTATAAATATATGTCATTTTAAATCATTCCCAAATGATAGGAAGGTCAGATTGGCTCCAGGCATCAAATTTATGATTAAATAGCTGATTTAAACGATGTCTCTTTATTTTTAGTGTTGGGGTTAATATTCCGTTTGCAATATCCCATGGTTCTGAAAGAATCACTACGGAGGATATTTTTTCAAAATTTGAGACTTTTTGGTTCACTAAGTTGAGTGTACTTTCCAAACGCTTATTTATATCTTCTTTGGGTAAAGTTTGAGCAAATGCTGATAAATTTATAAGTGCTATTGGCTGAGGAAGCCCAATACCAACGACACAAACTTGTTCAATCAAATCATTGACAGCAAAAGGAAATTCAAGGGTAGCGGGAGAAATAAATTTACCTTTTGCCGATTTAAACGTTTCGGATATCCTTCCGGTAATGTATAGATAACCCTCATTATCTATTTTTCCCATGTCACCAGTATGTAACCAATTATTCTCAATGACCGAGCTTGTTAAAGAATCATCCTCGAAATAGCCCCTCATTAGCCAGGGGGCTTGCATTAATATTTCCCCATTTTCCGGGTCTATTTTAAGTTTTACGCCAGGTACAGCTTTACCGACTGTACCATTTTTTTGAATATTTTGTGGCATGAGCGTGCAGCCTCCGCAGTTCTCCGTCATTGCATAAACCTCCTGAATAGGCATGCCCAGTTTGTCAAAAAAAACTTTTAAACTATCTGCAGCGGGAGCAGCGCCAGTGAGCCGGATTTTAGCATTGGAAAGACCTAAGTTTTTCTTAAGCAAATATTTTAAAAAATCACTCAGGAAAGGAATTTTAACCAGGTTATATAACAATGGTTCCGGAATCTTAGATACGATACCCATTCTAAATTTTGTCCATATTCTTGGAACGGCCATAAAAACAGTTGGCTGAGTCTTTTTTAGATTATAAAGAAAAGTTTGAAGGGACTCACCAAAGGAAATACTTCCGCCGGTGTGTATCGCTGCGGCGGCAACAATTAGTCTTTCTGCAATATGATTTAAAGGTAGGTAGGAAAAAAAGCGATGATATTTTGTATGGGCTAAGCCTAAAAAGTTGGTTTCTTTTTCTAATTGCATGAGCGTAGCGGGACCATCGAAATCGATCACAACTCCTTTGGGTTTACCTGTTGTGCCCGATGTAAAAAGAATGGTCCAAATATCATTTAATGCAGGCACCGGTTTACCCATCATTGGCTGATATCTATTTATCAAAACATCCCATTGAAGGCCATTGGAAACTAAGCTATTTCCTGTGTAATGAGGAAATGAAATGATTGGAAGATCTTTGGGAACGCCCATTTGCTGGTTTTCCCAATCATCTAATTTTCCCGCAAAAAGAAGTTTTATTTTACCAGCTTCAATAACTTCTGATAATTGATCGGCCGTTTGATTTGGATAAAATGGTACGGAGATCAGACCCGACATCATCAATGCGAGATCAGTAATGATCCAGTGGTAACAATTTTTAGAAAGGATGCCTACGTTATCGCCAGGCACCAATCCCATGTCAAGGAGTGCGGCGGCCATCCTCCTTGCCTGAGATCCCGTTTCTTTCCAACTTATATCCTTCCATTTTTTACCTTCGGGTTGACGAAGAAATATACGATTGGGTTGTAACTCTTCCCATTCATAAAAATATTCCAGCAAGGATAACTTGTTTGTGTCAAGGGTCGTGTTTTCCATCTAATCAATAAAAAACTGGGGATTTAGGGTTTTAAATGAGGTTAAAGCAAATAGGGGCTACCGTGTAAATGTTGTCCTCCGTCCAGGTAAATAGTATCACCAGTTAGATAGTCAGCGGCTTGTGTACTTAAAAAAAGAGTCAGGGATGCTACTTCGTCCACTCTCCCCAATCTCTTGGCGGGAATGTTTTCTGCCAGGCCATGTAACATTTGTGGAGGATAGTTTTCCAGTCCAGATGATAAAATGATCCCAGGAGCAATGGCGTTAATTTGTATATTATATTTACTCCATTCTACGGCCAACGATTTAGTTAGATTATCAACTCCAGCTCTCGCGGCGCCGGTATGTACCATTCCAGGAAATCCTCTGTAAATATTTACGATAATAGTAACAATTTTCCCTTCTTTTTGAGGGATAAAAAATTGATTTGCCATGGTTTGGGTCATAAACCAGGTGCCGTTTAAATTATTATTAATGACAGCGAGCCAGCCCTTTTCACTAATATCTTCTGCGGGTGAGAGGAATTGGCCACCCGCATTATTAATTAAAATATCTAATCGACCGGTTTTTTCTTTAATGAAATTTGCTAAATCTAATATTTGTGCTGTTTCTCTAATATCTGTGGTTTTCTCAAAACAAGGACCCAGTAAGCTTAATTCCTCTATGGCTTCCTTTAATTTGGCTTCTTTTCGACCACAAATAAACACCGTAGCCCCGGCTTTTAGAAATTGTGCGGCAATTTCTTTACCAATACCCGTTCCGCCACCCGTTACTAAAACAGATTTATTTTTAAACAAATCATCTCTGAAAATCATACCGTTTCAAATTTATTTTTTCTTAATTCTTTTTTTAGTTTATTCATAAAAGACTGATAATGGACTTCTATGGTGTGTCTTTTTGCTGAGAGAAATTCTTTTGAAATGTCATTTGCATCCTTTTCTGCTAGTGATTTTACATCACCCTCGGGCTTCCATTTTTTCAAAATGTACTTCGCTGCTAATTTAGCCTGATAATCACTTAAAGGCCATACAGCGCCTTGTGGTTGAAATAAACCTATGAAAATTAGATTTTTATAATCAGGGTGAAACATTCTTAAATAAAGAGGCACTCTATCTCCCTCTTCCCATTGTATAAACTGTTTACTAAAAAAGGGAAAACTAATTTTATAGCCTGTTGCTGCTATAATAGTATCAAAATTTTCATGTTTACCATCCTGAAAATAAACTTCTTTATTTTCGATTTTTTTAATGCCAGTCCTTGGAGTAACCTTACCATGTCTTATCTTATATAATAGCTCAGAATTTAGGGTTGGATGAACCTTAGTCACTGCAAAATCTGGCTCTGGAAGACCGTAATCTTTGTACCGACCTACCTGAATAAAAACAGCTAATCGCCTGAGAGGATTGGATAAAAACGTGGGCAGCCAGGCCATGCCCTTATTAAAAGTATCGGTAGGTTTTCCAAGAAAAAATTTGGGGATGATATATTGAGGATTTCTAACAGAAATAGCGGTGTATTCAGCCACCCGACTTATTTCAACCGCACAGTCACATCCTGAATTTCCCGCGCCAACGACTAAGACTTTTTTTCCTGAAAACGGTTTATTTGTCTTGTAAAGGTGTGAATGTATTAATTCACCCTTAAAAGAGGTGAGTTCCTCGGGAATTCTCGGTTTTGAATGATGACCATTGGCAATGAGCAGGTAATTAAACGTTTTAATCTCGCCAGTACTCAAAGTGAGTTCCCACGCATCATTTTCCAGGACTTTTACCTCCATTATCCGCGTATTAAATTGAATGTGTGGGAATAAATTAAAATGGGTAGCATAATCATGAAAATAACGCCATACTTGTTGATGTGATGGATAGTCCGGATAATTATCGGGCATAGGGAAATCCTCAAAGGAGGACATCGTTTTCGAACTTATTATGTGGGTGGTTTCACATACACTGGAATGAGATTCCTTTTCAGAAAAAAGCCAGTTACCACCAATTTGATCATTTTGTTCAAAACAGATGACTTCGCCAACACCAGCTTGAACCATGTTTTTTAAGGTCGTAAGTCCTGAACAACCAGCCCCAATGATGGCAATAGATGGTTTAATTGGGTATTCTTTGCTTAACATTGTTATTTACTTGTTTTAATCCGCTTTCATAAATATGGTAAAAATTATCTAAAAAAGAAAGGCTTTTTACATTCTGACACATTTTTATTACTTTTAATTTTCACAAACCTTATTCTAATATTATGAAGCAACTATTTATCTCATTTCTACTGTCTATTACCTTTTTATGTGGGTTAGCAGGCCAAAAAGTACCTTTATCGTATTATTTGCCCGAAATAGAATATCAAGTAAATATTCCTACGCCTGAAGCATTTTTTGGTTTTCAGGTGGGTGACTGGCATCTTTCACATGACCAGCTTTTGTCCTACCTCAAACACATTTCTTCGCTTTCTTCTAAAGCTAAATGGGTTGAACATGGCAGGACGTATGAAGGAAGACCTTTGATTCATTTGGTTATTACCTCAGAGGAGAATCACAAAAATTTGGAAGCTCTTCGTTTAAAACACGTGGCTAATACTAATCCAGAGCTATCTGCAAAGCTAAATCTGGAGGAAGTACCGCTCGTTTTTTATCTTGGTAATTCCATACATGGTAATGAAGCGAGTGGGTTCAATGCCGGACCTTTGGTAGCCTATTATATGCTGGCAGGTAAAAGTCAGTCTATTGACAAATTTCTGGAAAAATGTATCCTCATTTTTGATCCTAGTTTAAATCCTGATGGTGCTCAACGGTTTTCAACCTGGGCAAATATGCATAAAAATGTAAATTTAACGGGCGATAATCAAGACAGGGAATATAATGAAACCTGGCCTGGGGGTCGTTCTAACCATTATTGGTTCGACTTGAATAGAGATTGGTTGTCCATGGCTCACCCGGAAAGTAGGGGTAGAATTTCCATTTTTCATCACTGGAAACCTAATGTTTTAACAGATCATCATGAAATGGGCACCAATGCGACTTTTTTCTTTATGCCCGGTGTGCCAAGTAGAGTAAATCCTAATACGCCAAAGAAAAATCAACAGCTTACTGCTAAAATTGGTCAGTATCACGTGAAGGCTTTAGATAAAATAGGTTCTTTGTATTATTCAGAGGAAGGGTATGACGATTTTTACTATGGTAAAGGTTCTACTTTTCCTGATGCAAATGGATGTGTCGGTATTCTTTTTGAACAGGCCAGCTCAAGAGGACATTTGCAACAGTCAGAAAACGGTCCTTTAACGTTTCCATTTACCATTAGAAATCAGGTAGTTACAGCGCTTTCTTCCCTGGAAGCTGCATCTGATTTGCGCATTGAATTGTTAGAGCATCAAAGGGAATTTTTCCAAAATGCAAAAAAGGAGGCAGCAGCAGATACGAGAAAGGCCATTGTTTTTGGTGATAAATATGATCCGGCAAGAGTAAATCATTTTATTGAAATATTGAGAAGGCAGCAAATTAAAGTTCATCATCTGGCTAAACCAGTGGCCGTTGATGGTAAATCATTTGAACCTTCTTCCTCTTTTATTATTCCAATGGAACAGGATCAATATAAGCTGATATTAGGTGCTTTTCAGGTGTTAAACCAATTTGAAGATAGTATTTTTTATGATATCTCTACCTGGACATTACCTCATGCATTTAATCTTGCTTACCAGTATTTGCCGAAAGCTGGCTTTGATAATGCCTTGTTTGGTAAGGAAATCGTCGAATTAACCCCGGATATGAATCCTCTGCCCGCAGTATCAATGGCTCAGTATGCCTATTTGATGGAATGGGATAATTATTATGCGCCCAAAGCTTTGTATCATATTCAGAAAGCAGGCATCAGAACAAAAGTATTTAGAGAGGGGATGACCCTGGGAGATAAAAAATATCAACCGGGAACTATTATGATTCCCGTTCAAAACCAGGTATTATCTCCGGAAAAATTACATGCTGTCGTTGCTGAAGCATCAAATGCCAGTAAGGTGACTATTGAAGCAGTAAGTACCGGTTTCACCATTAAGGGAAATGATTTGGGAAGTAATGGTTTGACAACCTTGGAAATGCCTAAAGTGGCTATCATCGTTGGGGAGGGAACTACCTCTTCTACCGTAGGAGAAGTTTGGCATCTTCTGGATCAAAGATATGGGATGGTCGTGAACAAATTAGAGGTAAACAGGCTGTCAAGGTCTGATTTGTCCAGGTATAATGTCATCGTATTAGGAGGGGGTTCTTACCAGGCGCTAGGTACTGCTGGTGCGACACAAATAAAGGAATTTGTCCAGGGCGGAGGTACCGTAGTAGGTATCCAAAATGCTATAAATTGGTTGAAAAGCCAAAATTTAGTTTCTGTTACTTACCGTGAAGTTCCTGATGGAGAAAAAAAACGCAGACCTTATGGTGCTATGACAGATGATTTGTTTTCCCTTGAAATTCCAGGTACTATTTTCGAAGCGGATTTAGATATTTCTCATCCACTTGGATTTGGCTACAGACAAAGTAAAATACCCGTTTTTAGAGATGGTGATTTGTTACTTGAGCCTTCAAAAAACCTCTATGCAACGCCATTGGTTTATACACAAAATCCATTGTTAAGTGGCTATTTACCAAGAAAATACAATGGTAAAATGGGAGGCACTGCAGGCATTATTGTAGGAAGTGCCGGTACTGGAAAAATAATTATGATGGCTGATAATCCTAATTTCAGAGAGCATTGGTTTGGTACAAACAAGTTATTCGCTAACGCCATTTTCTTCCCTAAAGCTATAAGTAGCATGGGAACAGAATCAGCTCCTCGCACAGGAAACGAATAATATATACTCAAAATTAAAATGGAAGGAGGCTGTCTAAAAAGATAGCCTCCTTTTTTTTATAGGTTTCCTCTCCAATCATTGGCATTGAATCTCCGAAAATAAGACGCGAAGCATCGCGTCTCTACCGCGATAGGTTTAAATGAAAAATTTACCCCCAATTCCATCCCTTTTTGAATCAGGATTCAAAAGCAATGGCTGCTGCACACTCATTTCCTAAACAGCACTTCAACTTGATGGTAATCCTGTTCTAAAAGGCGTATCTTTAGATAATGAAAAGATTCTTTAACACCACAGGATTATGTAATGCCGAAGATCACTACATGGTAGATCCATTTCGGAATATGTATGATAACATATTGAATTTGATAAATTCGAAGCAATATTTTCTCATTCATGCGCCACGGCAGACGGGAAAAACTACTTTCTTGCATGCTCTGGCTCATCGTCTGAATAAGGAAGGTAACTATGTCTCTGTGGTATGTTCGCTGGAATCAGCAGGTTACACCAGCATATCGGTAGAAACGGCAAATGAGGTTTTTATTCAATCTTTGTATTTGACGTCTAAAGTTTTTTTATCGCCAGATGCTTTACCGCCTAAGCCAGAAGGTTATGAACCAGGTAATCTATTACTAAGGAATTACCTCACCGATTGGTGTGGAACACTGGATAAACCATTGGTTTTATTACTTGATGAGGTAGATGCACTCTACGACGATGTGCTCATTTCGACTTTACGTCAATTGCGTGACGGTTTTCAAACCCGCCCTAATCATTTTCCTCAATCTATAGCCTTAGTTGGGCTTCGGGACATCAGAGATTTTCGCAACCGTGCTCGCGCGGACAATCCGTCTATTGGTTCTGGTTCACCTTTTAACATAAAGGCAAAATCTTTTTTCCTACCTGCGTTTTCTAAAGAGGAGGTACGTGGATTATTAGGCCAACATACGCAGGATACTGGCCAGATTTTTTCTGAAGAGGTCTTAGAAAAGTTATACGCCTATTCGGGTGGACAGCCCTGGTTGACGAACGCACTGGCAAATGAGGTGGTAAGGGAGATGCTCAATAATGATTATTCTAAGGAAATTACCACTGAACTGGTTGAACAGGCAAAAGAGCGCCTCATCGAACAGCGTCAAACGCACTTGGACAGCTTAGCTGACAAAATAGATGATCCTAGGGTACGACCCATTATCATGAGTATCATCACAGGAGATTCCCCCGCCTTTGATGGAGCAGATGATGCCATCCGATATTGCCGCGATTTGGGCATTATCAGTACAGGGAATCCTATCCAGTTTGCCAATCCTATATACAGAGAAATCATTACCCGAATTCTGACCATAGGCTTTTCCGTTGGCATCAATCAGGATATCGCCCAGACGAGTTGGTATTTAAATAGCGACGGTACACTGAATATAGACAAATTACTGGATGCATTCACAGATTTTTACCGATGGAATTCAGAATCCTGGATTGACAGATATCAATATAAAGAAGCGGGACATCAGTTGTTATTGATGGCTTTTTTACAACGGGTCATTAATGGGGGAGGGCGCATTGAAAGAGAAATGGCAACAGGGAATGGACGGACAGATTTAATCATATTCTGGAAAACACAGGTGATAACGATAGAGATAAAAATGCATCACGACGCTCGATCTGAACCACAGGGCATTCAACAACTTGCCCGTTATCTGGATAGATTAGGTCAAAAAACAGGCTATATGGTGTTTCTTGAGAAGAAAAGTGCAATGGAATTATCCTGGGAAGATCGTATTCGCCGGGAAGTACATATAGTTAACAACAAGGAAATCATTATATATGCCATGTAGGATCGAAGGGTATTCGCCCTTCCATAATACAGATGCATTCCCCTAATAATGGAACAATGACAAACAAATATCGGGCTATCCATCCTGCATGGTTTTTTTATGCCCTGTAGAGACGCGAAGCACCGCGTCTCTACCGCGATAGGTTTCCATTTAATATTATCCACTATTCCTGATTCAAAACCACACGCTGCAGCGTGCATAATTATCACCCAAGAATGGGTGCATATTATTTTCTTTCTCCTATAATCAAATGGCTAGCACCCTTTCGCAATGGTAGTCGCCTTTTCAGGGCTTGCTGGTCACAGCCCCCCCTTCTTATATCTTGTAGGCTGCAGCGTATCTTGCAATGTACTTTCCTAAAATATCAAATTCTAGATTTACGGGGTCACCTGGGTTTAAATGATTAAAGGTTGTATGCTCAAACGTATAAGGTATGATGGCCACCTGAAAAGTGTTATGGGTAGGATTATTTACCGTTAAACTTACCCCATTGATGCAAACAGACCCTTTATCAACCAATAAATGTTTGTTCTCTTCAGGATAGTTGAAAGTGAAAATCCAGGAACCATCTTTATCCAGTACACTTTTTACCACACCCACGGTATCTACGTGGCCCTGTACCAAATGCCCGTCAAAGCGCGATAAACCAGACATGGCTCTTTCTATATTGATAGATTCACCTATTTTCAAAGCACCCAGATTGCTTCTTAACAACGTTTCGTCGATAGCCGTAACATTGTGTTTACCATTTTCAACGGCAGTAACGGTAAGGCAAACACCATTGTGAGCAAGACTTTGATCTACTTTTAATTCATTGGAGATAGCAGAGGAAATGGTAAACTCTTTATTAGAGCCATTCAGCCTGATTTCCTCCACTATGCCCATGGTTTCTATAATACCTGTAAACATAAATTTCTTTAATCGTTTCCGTTTTGTAATTCAATATATCCGCTCAAGGTTCCTCCAAATGGAACCAGACCCTCTGTCCCATTTTCAAAAACCTTACAAACGTAGTAATAAGTACCCGAGGGTAATTTTTGTCCTTGTAGCTGATTGCCATTCCAGTTAATCGCTGGATCTGTTGTTTGAAAAACAAGTTGACCCCATCTGTTGAATACCTTGAAATCGACGGAAGCTATAAAACATGATTTTCTTGGTTTAAAAAAGTCATTATTACCGTCATCGTTAGGCGTAAACGCATTTGGAAGGTCATAAACAGGACAATTAACGGAACAAACCTGGCTGCTGGGCTTACTTTCATTACCATTAATATCGAAAGCTGTCAATCGATAACAACCAGCAAGTCCGTTTTTTGGTGCATGTCTGGTAGAACTCACATTGGCCCCTGTGATTGTTTTAACCTTTTCCTCTGGTTTTCCAACACCAGGAGAATAATAAAGGTAATAGCCCGCAATATCTGTATCGTTGCAACCCTGCGTTTTTGTCCAGTTTAACTCATTTCCCGTTGAGGCTATTTCATCACAATCGGGATAATTTCCTGTCTCGCAAAAATTATTTACTTTTAAAACAGGCGGACAAGGAGGAACATTGTCCCTGGGTATAACACATATTTCCTGAGAAAAATTAGTGATCGGGTCCGGTAAACCAGCTACGCCGTAGGTACCCCAACTTTTAATCAAATAACAATAGGATCTTCCATTCGTCAGATTTCCATCGGTGAACGTTTTTAGATTTGTAAATCCTATAGAATCAAAAACGCCAGCATTATTCTTCCTGAAAATGGTAAATCCATAATTTTCCCAGGTTGTTTGAAAATTCCAACTCAGTAAAGAAGATTTATCTGAACCTGAACCAGTTAAGAATACAGATGAGGTAGGATTTGTAGTGCCCTGAACACGATTATTTGGACCAGTTACCAGGGTTATCTTATATGAATAGGCATTTTTTTCAGTATCCACCGAAGTGTCCTCAAAACAAGTGTCCCTTAAGGTCGAAAAGGACAAAGCAGGGGTGCTTCTCCAGATTTCACTGAAAGTCGCTGGATTATTTCCTGTTCCTCTCGTTAAAACAAAAGTATATGGCGGAGGATTATTAATGGTGTCTAAAACGTCAGCTTTTGGCCTGATCCAGCAGATTTTCATCAGTCCATTTACCGCCGTTTTTTTAACATTTACCTCAATAGGCAGGGGTAAATCCCTTCCAAGTTGAATACAAATCTCTTCTGAGGGTAAACTTTCTACCAGGTTGTAAGCATATCGACCATTGGGTGTCGTCCTTGCAAATTCTGCAAGAATTCTATAGCAATAAGTTTTACCTGATTCGATAGCTTTATCCTCATAAACATATCGATTATTTTGTATATTAATGATACTAAAATCGGTTAATTGCGTATAACCTTTACCAGCAAGACCAGGTTGACAAGTGTCTAGCGGAAACTGGCTGGTATTTACTTTCCGCCATACTGTGAATCCTCTAAAGTAATTTCCACCCACAGTATCGCAAGCGTAGGGTTTACCCCAGCTTAAGAGAATTGATTGCGGATTACTTTTTATCTGAAGGTCTTTTGGTGGAGGCCCTACCACTTTTATCCTCACCGTTTTTAGAATAGCCAATCCGGAGGAATCGGGAAAAAAGTTGTCCTGGGCTTTGAATACGACGGAATAATATTGCTCTGAAATATGTTCACAGGAGGTTTTCCAGGTGAACACCTTGGTCACAGGATCTGGTTCAAAGAAACGACCAGGTGGAAGAAAAGAGGCAGGACTAGGCTGAACTACAAAAGGCCCTCCCAAGGCAGTCAGTTTTACTCTTTGATTTGTTTCAGTGAATGGTGCTGTTGCAGTTACCTCAAAACGCAAGGTTTCTCCAGCAATGACGCAAATTTCGTCAAATGGAACTTTAATTTCAGGGGGGAGATTATCGCAATTCTTAATAAGTATTTGCATATCCCTGATTATGGTATCAATAGGGAAACCATCGCGGTATTCTACAATAATAATAGACAAGTTATATTCCCCAGCACGCTGTGGCGCGTCCCATACAATATCGCCGGTAACAGCATTGAGGGTCAAATTATTTTTGGGACCCGGGCTTATATTACTGGGGAAAATATAATTTGGTACCGCTAAACCAACATCCTGGAGAGGAACAGAAAAATGATACGATAAACTATCTCCGTCACTATCATAAGCATTTGGATTATGTATGAATTTCTGGCCCACACAACCAATATCAATAGGAGGTTGTAAAAGTACAGGCGTATTGTTACAACCCTGGAATTGAGGATTTGGAAAAGAGTAAGTGGTCTGGATGTGAAATCTGATCTGTTCGGAATTGGGATAATTTACATTTAAAATACCCCCATTTCTGTTGGGGTCTGTGGTTGAAATCACATAAGTACCTCTTGACGGAAAAGTATGATATGCAATATAAATATTCCTTTTTGTGTCATTTTCAAGAGGTTCACCTTTAGGAACGCTCCCGCCGCCATTGGAACGGCCTACTTTTTCACATTTTCCGTCACCCCAGCAAATGAAAAGTGTATCTCTGTCTGCCTGAATACTACTGGTCTTTGTATAGGTGGTAATGGTAGCTTTTATGGTAAGACTGGAGGTGCAATCGCCTACTTGAGAAATAGAAATTTCTCCTGCTCTGTTGTGGGTAGCATATATGTTAGGAATAAATGTTACAAAAAGGACGAGAAAAAAAATACCCTTTTGAAGGACATTATTCCGAAAGTCTGACTGAAAAAAACAGGTGAATTTATTCGCCATCGTTCTATTATTATGCGTTTATTCCAATATACAAGTTTATTGGTTAACGCCGATTATTTTTTTATATAAATAGAAAAATGAATGCTTTAGTTCAATATTAGATTAATCGCCGAAGCTATTTAAACATTTATGCAGCGCATCGCGCCAATGTGGAATGTCTATGCCAAAAATCTCCTTGAAATGGGACTTGTCCATAACACTAAATGGCGGTCTCGGTGCAGGTAATGGAAAAGCAGTGGTCCTAACGGGAATGATTTTAGTCGAATGCCCACGATATTGCATAATAGATAGCGCAAAATCATACCAGCTGCATATACCCTCGTTCGAGTAATTGAATATACCTTTTGTTTCCCCGGCTTTTCCGTTGTCTATTATGGTCAATAGCATGTTTGCCAGGTCATAGACCCAAGTTGGAGAACCTATCTGATCAAAAACAACGTTTAATTCGTCTCTTTCCTTACCCAATCTATCCATCGTTTTTACAAAGTTTTTACCGTATTCACCGTAAACCCATGAAGTGCGAAAAATTAAATAGTCTGAGCTGTTTTGTTTTACCGCCTCTTCTCCCGCTAATTTAGACCGGGCATAAACACCTTTTGGTTGTGGTAAATCCTTTTCTGTGAAAGGCGTGTTTTGTAAACTATGATAAACATAATCTGATGAAATGTAGATAAACTTCGTATTTTTCAAGGAGAAAAAATTTGCCAAATGCTTAACTGACAATGCGTTAACCTGAAAACATATTTTTGCTTCCTTTTCAGCCTGATCTACCGCAGTGTAAGCCGCAGCATGTATATAATAATCATACCGGGTTTCTAATAATTCTTTAGGCCACGCTATTTCTTCACCCTTCGTACCTATTTGTGATAAATCGAGTTGATCTCTATCCAGAAAATCAATCTTAAGATCTGGAAACAGAAGGGAAGCTTCATGTAAAGCTTTTCCTAACTGTCCGTTTGATCCACTCACTAAGACTGACTTTCTCATGGGATAAAATGAATTTCAGAAGGGTAGTGGTTTCCAAGAAGGGGTAGCATTGTATCCTTTTCAGACAAAATAAGCTGCGAAGCGGCAAATCCCCAGTCGATTTTCAATTCCGGGTCATTATATCTTATGCCAGCTTCTGCTTTTTTATGATAATAAGTATCGCATTTATATAAAATATCAGCGGTAGGACTCAGGGTTAAAAATCCATGGGCAAAACCTTTGGGAATATATAATTGCCTGTGATTATCTTCACTCAGAACCACACTGTAGGACATTCCAAAGAAGGGTGAATTTTCTCTCAAGTCAACAGCTACATCTAAAATTTCTCCCCTTAATACACGAATTAATTTAGATTGAGCAAATTCACCCGTCTGATAATGTAAACCACGAAGGACACCCTGAGAAGATCTGGATTGATTGTCCTGAACAAAAGCGCTATGAATTCCTTGTTTTTTTAAAAAATCATCGCGAAAAGCTTCAAAGAAATACCCTCTATCATCAGGATAAACAGTGGGTTCGAAAAGCAAAAGTCCGGCAATAGGCGTTTCAAAACACTTCATAATCTGAAAAGGATATACTTATTTTTGTCTGAACAAAATGTGAATGGGAACTCCGGTAAAATTAAAATGTTTACGCATTTGATTTTCCAAAAAATTCCGGTAATGGTCTTTAATATGAGTAGGGTGGTTACAGAAAAATACAAAAGAAGGGTTCCTCGTTGGCAGCTGAGTAATATATTTTATTTTAATATATTTGCCTCTATGTGCTGGTGGGGGCATATTTTCTATAATCGGTAAAAGGGTATCGTTCAACTCTGAGGTCTTTATCTTACGCGTCCTGTTTTCATAGACAGACAAAGCAGCTTCCAGTCCTTGAAAAATTCTTACCTTTTCAGTGGCAGAAATAAAGAGGATAGGAACGTCGGTAAAAGGAGCAATTCTTTCACGGATTTCTTTTTCCAAATCACGGGAAGTATTCGTCTCCTTATTTATTAAATCCCATTTATTGATAAGGATGACAATACCTTTTTGTCTTTTTTGAGCCAGGGCAAAGATATTAACATCTTGCGATTCCATTCCTAAGGTGGCGTCAACCAATAAGATACAGACATCACATTCTTCCATAGCTTTGATAGCGCGCATCACCGAATAAAATTCAAGGTCTTCGTGTACCTTTCCTTTTTTTCTAATACCTGCGGTGTCTATGAGAATAAATTCCTTACCAAATTTTTTGTAATGACTATCAATAGCATCGCGTGTAGTTCCGGCAATTTCGGTCACAATATTTCTATCTTCACCCAAAAAAGCATTGGTTAGGGAAGATTTTCCTGCATTGGGCTGACCAACAATAGCAAAACGGGGAATTTCATCTGTGGGTGCTTCTTCTTCATGAATATGCTCCACCACGGCGTCCAGAATTTCACCCGTTCCTGATCCTGTTATGGAAGAAAGGAAGAATACATTTTCGAAACCAAGCGCATAGAATTCATTAGCTTCTAATAAACGGGTACCGTTATCGACTTTATTAATGGCCAGAAAAACAGGTTTGTCTGTTCTACGCAACATATCAGCTACCTCATCATCAAGGTCAGTGATACCGGTAGTAACGTCAACCATAAAAATAATGGCTGCTGCTTCGTCGATAGCAATTTTAACTTGCGTTCTAATGGCTGATTCAAAAATATCCTGGGAATGCTTAACAAAGCCACCAGTATCAACGACCGTAAAATTTTTACCATTCCAGTAACTTGGACCATATTGTCTGTCTCTGGTTACGCCTGAAACGTTATCAATAATGGCTTTTCTCTCACCAATTAAACGATTGTATAGGGTTGATTTACCTACATTGGGTCGGCCAACAATGGCCACTATATTATTCATGTTTGACTTTTCAAAAACTAAATGAAAGGGTAAAAATACATATTAAACCCCAATTATCCTTCATAACCGAACTGCTTTAATGAGTGTTCATCATCGCGCCAATTCTCTCTTATTTTCACAAACAGTTCTAAATAAACTTTAGAGGTTAAAAACTTTTCAATATCCATTCTCGATGCCTCTCCCAGTGCCTTTAAGGAACTTCCCCCTCGACCAATTAAAATAGGTTTTTGGCTTTTTCGGGAAGCAAAAATGGTGGCTTGTATCATAACAATGGGTTTTCCAGAGGTTGTTACATCTTCTTTGAATGATTCAACACGAACTTCCACGGAATAGGGTATTTCTTGCTTGTATTGAAGTAAAATTTTCTCGCGAATAATCTCTGCCACAAAGAAACGCTCATTTCTATCAGTTAGCTGATCAGCGGGATAATATTCTGGGCCTTCAGGAAGATTTTCCTTAATAAAGGTCAATAAATCTTCTGTTTGGGTTTGCCTGAGGGCAGAAACGGCGAAAAAATGAGCATTGGGAAATATATTTCTCTTCCTCTCAATCCATCCCAAAATTTCATCCCGAGTAAGTAAATCTATTTTGTTTAATACTAAAACTAAGGGTATTTCTAAGGTATTTAACGATTCGTGAAGTGCTTCCAAACTATTGTCTGGTTCTGAAAACTCCGATACCCAAACCAATAAATCAGCATCCTCAAAGCTTCCCCGCACAGAACTGTTCATTGTTTTCTGCATCCTGTAGGCTGGATTATCAATGAATCCAGGCGTATCAGAAAAAATGAGTTGAAAATTTTCACCACTTAAAATGCCTAATATTCTGTGTCTTGTTGTTTGTGGTTTAGGTGTGATGATAGACATCTTTTCTCCCACTAAGGCATTCATTAGTGTGGATTTACCCACATTGGGTTTACCAATAATATTTACAAAACCGCTTTTGAACATTTTGCAAAGGTAATCATTCGAATAACTTTAAACCTACATTGAGGGTAAAGATTTTATGGAACCTTCAATTCGCTCCTCCAGTAATTTGAAAATATAGGGAGGTTTGAATATTCGCCAGTTAAAAGTATTGTAATCGGACCCCATGAAAAAGAGGTGATGAATGCGTGCATCTTTGAAATCGTTGTAAACATGTTTCGGCAGATTCAATAAGGCTACCCAACCTCCTTCCTCTGAAACCTCTTCTACCCATTCCTGATAATAATCGTCGTCGCCACTATGAAATGTGAGTATATTTTCCCCTATGAGTACGTAGTGCACAATACCCATAGCCAACATTTTATCGATAACAGTCCTTTTTAAAACTTGACAATCTTCCTCGATACAATCATTCCATTCGCCCAGAAATTCGATAATGGTAAATTTTAAATCATAATCAACCCATAAAATTTTAAGATATAAGGTCTCCGAACCCATATCATCCCACTGTGGATGAATAAGATAATTATAGATTTTATTATCAAAATAAAATTCATTGTAAGTTGTGTTAAAAAAAGGCGACCTTTCGTCTTTAGATGCGGAGTAATCGTCAATCCATTTGAAAAAAGGCTCAATATCATGCATATCTTTAGGTATTTAATAATTTAAAATCCCATTATTTTCCGAGAAAAATGATAAAAGTTATAATCACTGGACCTGAATCTACAGGAAAATCAACACTGTCTAAAAATCTATCTAACTACCTTGGTGAACCTTTTGTTCCGGAATATGCCCGTTATTTTTTACCTACTTTGAAAGAACCATACACGGCATCGAACTTAGTGGACATTGCGCGCGGTCAAATTTTCTGGCATAAATTATACGAGTCAAATAATAAGAAAATGTTAATTTGTGATACTGGCGTGGAAGCAATTGATATTTGGTTTCAGTATCGATTTGGTGCCATCGACCCACAAATACGTGAGCTTTTCAAGGCCGATGAAGAATGTGTTTATTTATTATGCAAACCAGACATTCCATGGGAGGAAGATCCTTTACGGGAGACTCCACACCAAAGACCACAGATTTTCAATTCTTTTGAATCAATGCTAAATCAGTTTGAAAAAAAATACTATATCGTTGAAGGCCAACACGAAGAGGATAGATTGCGCTGTGCTTTGGATCAAATAAACAAAATATTGACTTAATTATTTTTTTACTCCTGTTTTTTTGTACTTTTACATTCTCTCATTTGGGGTGCTACCATTTTGGTACGCTGAGATTACACCCATTGAACCTGGCCGGGTAATTCCGGAAAGGAAAATGAGCATCGTTCGCGGTGCATGCTGAACGAACTTTCCGAACCCCAATGGATCGTTATTTTTAATGCTAATGCTTTATTAAAAATGAAGATGCTATTTTCTTTTTACCTCACACTAGGTTTTTCCCTTTATTTGTTTTCTCAAAGTACTATTGCTGGAAACATTAGAGATGAAAATGGAAATCCTATGGAAGGGGTGTCCATCTCTTTAGAAAACGCCTCATTTGGCGTTGCATCCAATAGTAAGGGAGATTTTTTACTCGAAAAAATCCCTTTGGGTAATTACACCATAGTGATATCTGCTATTGGTTACACGACCTATAAGGAAAAATTGAGCTTGACTGAAAAGCAGGTAAACCTTCAGGTAATGCTGTCTCCTGAAAGCTATTTGCTCAATGAAATTGGTATAGTTAGTACACGCGCTACGAACGAAACTCCCGTGGCTTATCAGTCCATTTCAGCGAAAGATATTAAAGATCATAATCAAGGCCAGGATCTGCCTTATCTTCTGCGATTTACCCCATCCCTGGTGGTTAATTCCGATGCAGGTGCAGGTATAGGCTACACTGGTATGAGAATCAGAGGAGCTGATATAACCAGGATTAATGTGACCCTAAATGGGATTCCAGTGAATGATGCGGAATCTCATGGCGTTTTCTGGGTAAATATGCCTGATTTGGCAAGCTCTATCTCTGATATGCAAATACAAAGGGGAGTGGGTACTTCCACGAATGGCAGTGGCGCATTTGGTGCCTCAATTCATTTGAATACCAACGTAAGTAGTGAAAAAGCTTATGCTTCTTCTCAACAATCTTTTGGCTCTTTTAATTCCTGGAAGAGAAACCTTAAACTGGGTACCGGAAACATTGGTAATGGTTTTTCATTTGATGCCAGATTGTCGAAAATTTCTTCTGACGGTTACATTGACAGGGCCAAAGCTGATTTAAATAGCTTTTCCTTGTTTGGAAAATGGAAACAAAAAAATTCAGTGATGAGGTTCTCTATTATTGAGGGACGGGAAAGAACCTATCAGGCATGGAATGGGGTTCCACTCTCCCTGGAAGCTGACTGGAATACAAGGACTTTTAATTCTGCCGGAGCAGAAAGACAAGGTTCACCTCATCCCGATGAGATTGATAACTATCGTCAAACCCATTACCAATGGCATTACGATAGATTATGGTCCTCGAAATTTACTTCCAATATAGCTTTACACTATACAAAAGGCAGGGGCTATTTTGAGCAATTTCGCAGTAATCAACAGGCTTCCGATTATTCTTTTTCCCTTCCTCAGGGTATAGATCCCGAAACTGATATTGATGTAATCCGTCGTCGTTGGCTAGATAATGATTTCTACGGTGGCATTTTCTCGTTTACTTATAAAAATGCTAAAATTCAATCTGTTTTTGGAGGCGCCGTGCATAATTATGAAGGTCAACATTTTGGAGAACTTACCTGGGCTTCTATTGCCGGCAGTACATTTCCTGATCACCGTTATTACGATAATTTGGCAACAAAGTTTGAGGCAAATGCTTACTGGAAAAATAATGTAGAGATTTTGCCACATGTTTCTGCCTGGACTGATTTCCAACTTCGACACATTAATTATCAATTCGAGGGATTTAATGATGCTGGGACACGTATCCCTTCCGTTGAAAAATTAACTTTTTTTAATCCCAAAGCAGGTTTGTACTGGGAATTGAAACCAAATTACAATCTGTTTCTTTCCTATGCTATTGCGAATAGAGAACCAAATAGAGATGATTATGTGGATAATTTAAAGTCATCCAGACCAAGATCTGAAAATTTACAAGACATAGAATTGGGTTTTCGTTCGTCTAACAAAGCCTTTCAATGGGAAGTAAATGGCTTTTACATGAAATATAAAAACCTGCTGGTACAAACGGGAAGGTTAAATGATGTAGGAGCATATATCAGGGAAAATATGCCTGATGCTTATCGTATTGGGGTAGAATGGCAAGCTGGCTGGCAAGTAAACTCAGCGCTTGAAATAAAATCTAATCTGGCAGTAAGTGCGAATAAAATAGGTTCTTACATCGCTTTTATTGACGATTATGACGCAAATTGGGCATGGCAAGGGCAGGTGGCTTTACCTTTTACTGGCACAGATATTGCCTTTTCACCAGGAATTATTGCCGCTGCAGAGGTTAAATGGTCCCTTTTTTCTTATCTCCCTTTCTTTTTGGAAAATCCATTGGAGGTCATTTGGAATGCTAAATATGTCAGTCGCCAGTATTTAGATAATACGGGGAATGAACAAAACGTTATTCCTTCCTTTTTTATTAATGATGCCGCAGTAAGGTTTCAATTGAAAAAGAATATAACCATTTCTGGTAATGTTTTTAATGTGTTAAACCATCGTTATTTTAACAATGGCTGGGTTTACAGCAGTTTCCTGAACGGTGAATTGCAAAGCGATATAGGGGTATATCCTCAAGCAGGAAGACATTTTTTCGTTGGGTTTGAATTTGGATTTTAAGTTAAAAATTTACCGTAAATCCAAATCTGAAGGTAAAAGGAGAGATATAGTACAGCGTGGATTCTGGCGTCTGCAGGTTATACAAGGCAACAATTTCAAATCGGGTGTTGCCTTGTCCACTGCTATAGCCTCCCCCTACATATACATTGTTTTGTTGCAACCGGTCGGTGTATAATTTTGGTCCATCAGCAGAAACAAAGGCTTGATTAGCTATTTCATATTCTGCATGAGCAAAGATGGCAGATATGACTTTCACCCGGGTGAATACACCCACTCCCCAGTTTATAGGCGTTATCTTGTTAATGAAAGAACGTCCGGAATACCTGGACGCAAGAAAACTAACTCTGGGCCCCACGCTCCATCGGGGTAAAATTTTGTATCCAACCATTGGACTCGCACCAAGTTGTAGCACGTTTAAGCCTGATTGTCCTGAAAATCCTAAATTTAATCCCCCACCATACCAGATTTTTGTGGACACTACACTAGGTTCCTTCGTAGGCTGTTTTTGATACTTTAAGCCGGAACTTGCTTGTCCGCTTACATCCGATAATTTTAAAACAAAAATTATTCCAATAAATAAACATTTTATAGCTTTCATGTTGTTTGGTTTACTTTTCTTTTAGTCGTTGATTAAGTCTAATTCCAAAAAAGACTGTAATTTACACCTTCAATTGAAAAAATAGCAAGGAATAAATTTTATGGTCTGTCGTTATTATCCCATGTCACAATATTAATGCAATGAGACATTATTTAGTTTTATTGTTCATCATTTCGTTTTTTTTTAATGCAATGGCTCAAAACTGCGGTTTTCAAGGGCCTAAACCTATTTATTTTGATTCCATTTTCACGTATGATATAAATGTATTCGATTATATAAAAGATGATTTATCGGGAAGTCAAAAAATAGATAGCATAACTTTGCGCTTTATTTCCTCTGAATTATCAAAACTTTCTATTTCGCTCATTTCTCCTAAGGGTGATACCGTTTTTTTAGTTGGGCCAATCAATGATTATGTTGAAAATGATATTTTAGGGGGTATTTACAGACTAACTTTTATTCCAACAAGTATATCAACGGATACTTTTCGATGGCAAAATGATTATCCTGGTATTCAGCCAAATGGGGTGTATTTTCCTGTTAAAAATGATTTGCAGGGATTTACTGGAAAGGTAAACGGTATTTGGAAATTACTCGTTAATACGAAAGGTGCAGGAAATGAAATCATAGGCGATTTAAATAGTATTCGGGACCTTAAAATCCATTTTGCTTTTGACGATGGGGATAATTGCTGTAAAGCCAATGCGGGAGAACTCAAAGATACCATCATCAATGCCTGTGCCGGCAATACAGAACTTGTTACTTTGCCAGCTCCTTTCTATGCCCGTACAATAGATATTCCCGATACCACTTTATATGGTTACGGATACATGATTTATAGAAATGATACCGTTTTTGATGTGTCGGCGAACAGAGATCTTAGAAATCTTCCTCCAGGAAGTTATAAAGCGAAGGGATTTTCTTTTATAAAAGATTCTATTTCCATTTTCAAATCTTTCATTGGAAAAAAAACATCTTCTGAGATCCTGGCTATTTTACAAAATCCATTGACTAAAAAGGATACCTGTGGCGCTCTTTCCACTGGTGAGTACGTCTTTAATCTCACGCCTACCAACTGTGTTAAAAAGTTAACCTGGATAATTCCTAAAGGCGATAGTATTCTTTTTGATGGAAAGTTTTTCAAACAAGAAGGCGTTTATAAGCAGGTTATTCCTAAAATTGGGGCATGTGATAGCGTAACTGAACTTAATATTAAAATTATAGACTTCATTTGTCCAAAAGGGACATTTCAGGTGGGTGATTCTACTTTTAGAAAGGAAGGTACTTTTTTAGTTAAACTGAGGGCAATATCAGGTTGTGATAGTTTGGTGAATGTGAAACTTAAATACTATGGCAGAGATCTTAAAATTATTTTGCCTGAAGAATTAACTTGTGTTAGAAATTCGGTTTCTATCGATGTGCGGGGAACAAATTCAGCTATTTATAAGACTACCTTTGAATGGAATAAATTAGATGCTTCCATTGGCAATCAGATAGTTGTGAGCACTAACCCATTTTTAACTGTTTCTGAGGCTGGTTTTTATCAGTTGAACATTATTTATGATGAAGAAAGGACCTGTCGTGATACCTTGTTACAGGTAATTGAAAATAAAGCGATTCCTCAAATAACGAAAGGTACTATCTTACCTTACACCTGTAAAGTAGATTCGGTCATTATGGGCGGTACGTTAACGTCTGAAGGAGTCGAATTCAGCTATTTATGGTCAACCTCTGATGGTAAGCTGGGGTCAAAGAAAAATGAAAAATTTGCCTACGCCTTATCTCCCGGTAATTATAAATTTAAGGTCTCAAACATTATAAATGGATGTCGGGATAGCACAGATATTAACATTCAAGCCGATACCTTGAGACCTGTAGCTTTGAGCGGAGGAGATAAATTCCTGACCTGTGCAATCAATACAGTGACCATTGGAAGCGCACTTTCAGATGCAGGAAGCGGATTTATTGCCAGATGGTCGATTATTCAGTCAAATAATCTCGCTTTTTTCTCTCAACCCACCAAAAAAACACAAACATTAAGTTCTCCAGGTATTTTTAAGTATAATGTGGAGAATACCAGAAATGGTTGTAAAGATAGCGTTACCGTAACGGTGGCCATGGACACATTGCTTCCATCCATCAGTTTACCTCTTTCTGATACCTTGAATTGTGTAACTGGGAATGCTACATTGAAACTTTCAGTGAGTAGTCTGAACAGAATTAGGTTCTTTTGGAAAGGAGAGCAGGGTGGAATAATAGGAGCTGAATCGAATTTGTTGCAACCGACCATTAAAAATGCTGGTTTTTATAGATTCACCTTGTTGGATACTATCAATGGTTGTAAAAGAGAAACGGGTATTTCCATTACGGAAGATTGTAAACCTAAACTTTTTTCCAACAAAGCGGATTCAATTAATTGTGTTAGGGCTGTAGTAAACTATTTAGCAGGTATAAGAAATCCAAATGCAGTTACCATTTATAATTGGAACCCTTTTCCAGGAAATAATTGTTTGCTTAGCGGTCAGGGTACAACAGATATTAGCATAAATTGCCCCGGGGTGTACCGATTAATCGCTACAAATACGGTGTTTAATTATTCAGATACTTTGTTAATTGAAATTATCGAAGATAAGCTTAAACCTACCGTGGTTATATTAAAACCTGATACCATTACCTGTAATGAAAAAGTAATAAAAGTAGACGGTTCCGGTTCTTCCTCTGGCAGTATTTTTAAATACGTTTGGTTGAATGCCAATGGGGATACGGTGACCACCTTACCCTTTTTTAATACCATAAAACCAGAGTTATATTCTTTAGAAATTACCAATAAACAAAATGGTTGTTTTGCCACGGGGCAGGTAAATGTTTTTCAAGATGAAGCCCTGCCCGTTATCAGGTTTTTTAAAACTACCTATCCTTGTAATCAGGATTCTTTTGCATACGCACCCCAGGTCATTCCTGTAAATCCAAGGTTTACCTATAAATGGAGTGGAACGGGCATCTATAAAAATGCGGATAGTTTGCAAGTCTGGATTAACAAACCGGGAAAATATTTTCTCGAAATTACCGATCCCTCCCAAAATTGTATAGTTATTGATTCTGTCCAGGTTGACGATCAGCCCTGTCCTCCCTGTTTAAAATTGATTGGAACGCCGGACACTTTAACTTGTTCCCGAAGAGAAACAACCCTGCGTGTTGATTTGTGCAGACCCTGCCTGAACTGTGATATTCGGTGGACAGGACCGGGTATTCTTCCTGGGGGTGATTTCAGAAATCAGCGCGTGGACAGACCAGGAACCTATACGCTAAGAGGATTGGCTGCCAATGGATTAGAGACGATTCTTGAGCTTATGGTGATAGGAGATTTAGTTCCACCGCCAATTAAAGATCCCGAGACATATACTTTGAATTGTTTGATTGATACGGTCACTTTATCAGCACCTGTTTTAAGACCTGACACAAATTTTCAATACAGGTGGTTACCTCCTGTAGGTCAAAATATAGCGGTATTAAACGACTACAATCTGTTAGCAACTTCGGCAGGATTATATCAGGTATATATTACTAATAAACGCAATGCATGTATTAATTTTGCAGAGGTTTTAGTGCGTGTCGATAGGAATAAACCAAGAGCAAATGCTGGAACCGATAAATTATTAACCTGTGCACAAACTCAATTTAACCTGGATGGTTCTGCCTCAGCAAATGATAGAGATAGATTCAGTTATTTTTGGGAAGGTAAAAATGGAGGTCGCGTTCTCGGTGGTAAGAGTACACTCAATCCATTCATAACTGATGCAGGTTCTTATTACCTTACCGTCACTGATGGAGTTAATGGTTGTTCTGCGGTAGATAGTATGGTTGTGTTGAAAGATAATAATTTACCGGTGGTACCTTATTTCAATGATTCAACGTTGCTTTGTAAAAAAAGAGAATTGACTTATTTGGGAAAATTACCGTCTTCCACAGGATTTTCGGGAAAGTGGTGTGAATTGGATACACTGGGAAATAGAACCAATTGTAGCAGCGATCTAAGAAAGGTATTTTCTTTAGGGGGGCTTTATCGTTTTGAAGTACAAAACACCTTGACAGGGTGTGTAAATGGTATAAGTGTTCTTATTAAAGAAGATTTCAATAGTCCCGCTGTTGATTATCCCTCCATGGATACCTTAAGGTGCAACAAGCCAATTATTCAGCTTAAGCCAACGCTTTTTGGGGATACCTTGAATTATACTTTTAGCTGGATGACCAATAGTGGCAGAACAATGATAGAAAGGACAAATATTTCGCCACGTTTATTTAGAGAAGATATTTACCGGGTGCAGATTACAGAAAAGAATAATGGCTGTACCAGAACAGATACCATATTTATAAAAGCAGATTTGAATCAACCTTCGGTTAATGCGGGCAAAGATACGCTACTCACCTGTCTGCATCCTTCTATAAAACTTCAAGGGGTAGCAAAACCTAATGCTACCTCGGGGGTAATTTCATATAGATGGTACTCTGAAAACAGTGCTATACAATCAGGTGCATTGACAGCCAACGCCTCTGTAGATAAAACCGGACTTTTCTGGTTACTTGTACAAGATTCGGGGAATTTTTGTCAGGCAGTAGATATTGTCCAAGTGGGGGATGGATTTAGGAAACCAAAAGTAAATTTGAATTTAGCGGACGGGCTTACCCTAAGTTGCAATAAGGACACTATTCGACTGGATGCAACCCCTTCGGTAAGTGCTTATAATTTCCCCTTAAGATTTCTATGGAAAGAAAAGGTAGGGGGAAAAATTAGTTCTGTGCCCGATAAGGCAGCGGTAAGTGTTACTAAAACAGGAACTTATGAAGTTAAAGTTACAGATCTTGTCACAGGGTGTGAATCGTTGTTACCTCTTGAGGTCATTGGCGATTTCGTTAAACCTGGATTTAAACTAATAGATACGGTCGCTCTTTCTTGTCGCGTTAAAGAGGTTTGGATGGCTCCCACAGCCATTTTCCCAAGTTCTGCTTTGTTTAAATGGATTCCTCCTTTGGATTTAAAGCCGATAATAAATGGAAATCAACTCTTAGCCAAGGAAGTAGGTTTGTATAAGTTGGAATTAACACGGCCGGACAATGGTTGCACATTTACCGATTCTGTTTTGGTGTATTATGATAACAGACCAATAGGATTGAAAGTAGAGGTACCCCAGACGTTGAATTGTTCCAGAACGCAAACGTTGGTAACCGTTAAAGTTCCTTCCAGTCAAGCATATAGATATCTGTGGTCAACGCCTAACGGCGAAATATTTGGTTCTCCAAATGGTTCTTCTACCCTGGCCAGAAAGGAAGGAAATTACAATGTTGTGGTTGAGGAGGTTTCTTCAGGTTGTACAGAAGAGGCGTCGGTTCGGGTTATTTACTATGCCCCTGTTATTGATTCAATTCAATATGTTGTGATACCTCCAGGTTGTCTTGGCGGACCTAAAGGGGAATTGAAAATAAATAAAATTTATGGAGGCACGCCGCCTTTTTCTAGTTATTTAAGTAATTCCAGTTCACTACAGCGACTCGAGTTAACTACTGCCGGGCCACAAATTCTAATTCTAATTGATTCACTTGGGTGTAAAAAGGAGTTTCCCTTTTTAGTTCCAGAGCCTATACTTCCAACGGTTGCTCTTGGAAATGATACAGTTATAGTAGCAGGGGACAGTTTGATATTAGGGACAAATATCCCAATCATTCCCGGTTCAAATTATCGCTGGAATCCCTCCTTAAATCATTTGAATGTAAAATCGCCCTTTATTCAAGTAGCGCCAGTTAATACCACTGTTTACAGGCTTGAAGTGATTTCTTCCAACGGATGTAAAGCAACCGACGTTATTAATGTGAGAGTTACTCAAGATATTGAAGTTTTTATTCCAAATGTTTTTTCACCAAATGGAGACGGAGTAAATGATTTTTTCACCATTTTTGCCTCTGAAATAATCACAGAAATTGCTTCCCTAAGAATTTATAGTAGAACGGGGAATTTATTATTTGATGGTAAATCACTCGTTCCAGGCGATGAAATGATGGGTTGGGATGGAAAACACAGAGACCAATTTATGACCTCGGGTGTTTTCATTTATCAAGCCGTGGTTAAACGTCGGGACGGAAAATTATTTCCTTTACAAGGTACTATTACGTTGTTGAATTAATAACAAACTGGTAAAATGAGCGTAGAAAAAGAAAAAAGTATGATGACCTTACCTAATATGACTCGTTTTTATAGAGGTAAAGTCAGGGATGTTTATACCTTTGAAAATAGGATGCTATTGGTAGCTTCAGATAGAATTTCTGCCTTTGACTATATTTTACCCAAACCTATACCTTATAAAGGCCAGGTTTTAAATCAAATGGCTGCTTATTTTTTAAATAATGCCAAAGATATTGTGCCTAATTGGCTCTTAGAGGTTCCTGCTCCAAATGCTGCTTTTGGTCTGGCTTGTGAACCTGTTAAAGTGGAAATGGTTATTAGGGGATATTTAGCCGGACATTCGTGGAGAGTGTACGCCAGTGGATTAAGAAATCTTTGTGGCGTCAACTTACCAGACGGTTTAAGTGAAGGGGATAAATTACCCTTCCCCATTATAACGCCTACCACCAAAGCGGATGAGGGACACGACGCTGATATTTCCAGAGAGGAAATATTAAACAGTTCATTGGTTCCCGAAAAAGTTTATGAGCAAATGGAGGTTTATACCCGTGCTTTATTTGAAAGGGGGACTATCTTAGCGGCCAAACAGGGATTAATATTAGTAGATACTAAATATGAATTTGGGCTATATGAAGGTAAAATTTATTTAATTGATGAAATTCATACACCAGATAGTTCCCGGTATTTTTTGGCAGATGGGTATGAGGAAAGGCAAATCCAAGGCAAAAGGCAAACCCAGTTGTCTAAAGAGTTTGTGAGAGAATGGCTCATGGCAAATGGCTTCCAAGGTAAGGAAGGTCAAACTATCCCCGAGATGCCCGAATCTTTTGTAAATGAGGTGTCAGAAAGGTATATTCAATTGTTTGAAAAGATAACCGGATTGACTTTTATTAAAGGACAGATTGAAAATCTAGAACAGACGCTTACCAGTTTTTTACATCGTAATTCTTAAGGTTAATCATTGGGTTGAATTTTCGGAGCCAATGTCGATGGGTAAATAAAAAATTAGCGTTTCGGCGATAATTTAGTTACCCTTTTTTTAAGTTTGACAGGAAGTTTTCCTAATGAACTTGATGGTGTATTCAATGCATTTTTCGACAAACTTTTTTTTTGCTTTTCTGATGGAGATATAAATTTACATTCTAACTAATTGTCAGTTATTTATTTTCCAGGTGATTCTTCTTTTTCTTTTTCAGGATAATCGTAATTCATCCAGGTAAAAAATCATTTAACCGGATGAATTACGATGAACCTTATTTCGTTTAAATCTTATCTAGCCTAGTACTAATTATGGTAAGCTGCATTGTGTGCCAACGTTCCACCACAACTTGAACAAGCAGTGGCTGTTCCAGCTCCTCCGGCGCATCCTTTTGCACAGGTATAATGCCATACTCCCGCGGCGTTTTGTGCAGGTTCTGCGGTGGGTGTTGCAGGATTAGGTGTAGGTGTAGGCGGTGGTGTAGCCTGGTTTTGTGCATCATTGGCATGAAATGCCTGGTTATGTAAATAGGCTGTTCCACAAACGGGACAATTTCCTTGTGCTGCTCCACCGCTTCCCTGACAATTATTTGGACAAATATAGTGCTGAACACCTGCCAAAGCGCCACTTACTGGCATTTGATTAGTATTCGTCTGAGGGGAAGGCTGTGGCAATGTTTGTGCTGCTTTTTCGCGTACGGCACTATCGTTATCACAAGAAAGAAAAGAAATACCCAGGAAAAGGAATAATGGAATAATGGAATTTTTCATAGAAAATAATTAAAAGTTGTAAATTAACACTGACCGAATAAAGGTAATATATTAATTTGGTAGATAAATGTCTAAAGATTAAACTTTCAACTTTATTTTATTTAAGGTAAACTTTTAAAATCTATAGTGGGTTTGTGGGTGGAAGGCGGTAAGCTAAAACTGCTATTTAAAGGGGTTGTGGTGTTGAAAAACCCTCCATTCCTTAGAAAGAATGAGGTAACCTTTACTCCACCATCTGCATCTAATCTATACTGCCTTCTTGCAATATCGTCTCCGGTGAATTTTGCCTTATTCATTGAAAACCATTGGCCATTTTCGTCTGCCACCCATTGATTCTGATATTGAACCTCTCTGTTTAAATAACCCAATTCATCATTAAAATTTTCAAGAAAAGAATGTGCTCTGGTGTACCA
>Ga0209550_10000350_pt1 | contig 41876 bp, 40 predicted proteins | sample LauGreSuBDMM15SN_2_FD_187567 | JGI IMG/M metagenome (GOLD analysis project Ga0209550, IMG submission 187567) | Freshwater lake microbial communities from Lake Michigan, USA - Su13.BD.MM15.SN (SPAdes) (version 5) | ecosystem: Environmental > Aquatic > Freshwater > Lake | place: Lake Michigan...
AAAACCCTAAAATCCTAAAACCCCAAAACCCCAAAACCTAGAAAAAAAAGCGTCCATGTGCACAATTATTTTTATTTGTTATAATCATAATACATGTCCAATAAAACCATTAGTATCAATATGAGTTTGTTTAAACCAAAAGCAAATGCAACCAGGAAGAAGAGAGAAAAACCAGAGAAGATTGTGCCATTGATATCTCCCAACGTCTTGAAAAGCAAACTCCTGAAACGCATCAAAGAGCATAAGCAAAAAGAAATAGTGCATTTGGACAAGGCCAAATTGTCCACATCCGTTGGGAGAGAAGGAGGAGAGAAAAAACCAATCGCAGAAAAGAGTTTTACAGATGAATTCAATGAATCTGTCAATTATTTGCAGCTTCTCTCTAAACAGAAACGGAAAGAAGAGCTGGAGAGAAAAACGGTACGCAATTATCACTCAATGAACTCCTCCTCCTCCCCACAAGTGAATATTGAATTACCGGAAGAGTTACAAGAAGTTGCTCCTCCAGCGAACACGACCCCATTGACATTGCAACGTCGGAACAGCGATGTCCCGTATGGTGTGCTCAAAGGGGGGACGAAACCTTGTTACCGTGAATGGTCCAAAACGCAGCGAAGCAACATTGTGACCAACCCAAATGCTTCTCTCCTTATCGGTAGCGGAGAGAAGACCATGAGAGAAGAAAGGTTGGCGCAATTACGTGCCAAAATTCTTAGCAAACAGAAAGCCATGGCATCGCCAGCCGCACCAGCACCTATGGTCGAACCTGTAGCAATTAAATCTTCAGAATTGATGAATACTGCTGCAACTGTTCCTATTCCTGCTTCTGTTCCTATTTCTGCTTCTGTTCCTATTCCTGCTTCTGTTCCTATTCCTCTTCCAGCAACTGTTCCTATTCCTGCAACTGTTCCTATTCCTGCAGTGGTGAATACACCTCCAGCACAAGTCCCTCCTGTGCCACAACGAGCAGGACGCGTGATTGCCACCAAACACATCACCAAGAAGACAGTGAAAAGAAAGTATACATTGGGCAAATCCCGCATCAAGAAAAGCGTTGGAGTGCTCATCAAAGACAAAGGGACACGGAAAAAGGTATTGACAGCTCAAAAAGAACTCCAAAGAAAAAGCATCAATGATATCAAAACATATTTGCGTGAACACAATCTCATCAAGGTAGGCAGCAATGCTCCTAACGATGTCTTAAGGAAATTGTATGAGTCCTCTATGTTGGCTGGAGAGATTACCAACAGCAACTCCGATACTCTCTTGCACAATCTCTCCAAGGAAGACAAGGAAGTTTGAAGAAGACAGGCAACCAACAAAAAAAATTATAATATGCGTATAGTGTAACTGCAACGAACAAACACCAACGCTTATGATGTTTCAGGAACAAGTAACACGAAAATTAACTCCTCGTCAGTATATGTTTTTCAATCATCTTTCCATGTACATTGACAAAGACCTGTACTTTTATGGCAGCATTGCCCGTGCCGACTATATCGCTAGCAAAAGCGACATCGACTTGGCTATCTTCACCGACAACGACATGAGCACCATATACCAACTGTGTAATGTCCTGAACATAAAGAAAAACGAATTCAAAAAGACCGTGTACCGTATTGGCGAGACCGTGGTGCATGGATTCAAGGTCCGCTACGCTGACCCATCCAGGGAGATTGAAACCGAAATATCGGTGTATGATGACAAATACAAGTCATTGGTCATTCAAGACCAGAAACGCAGTGACAGCTTACCGTTTTATGTAACGTTTCTGCTCTACATTGTGAAAATCTTGTTCTACGATTTACACATCATCTCCAAAAAAGGATACAAAAGGGTTAAAAGATTTCTGATGAGTGCAGACGATGAGGTGAACTTTATTGAGGTGCTGTAAGAGAAAATGATATTCACAAACATACTAAAGACGTCTGCACATGATAAAATATATGTTGTTATCATGTCACTTATCAAAGAATATTTTCAATTGACTACAAAATACCAGAACTTATATGGAGAGAACACCATCTTGTTGATGCAGGTCGGTGCCTTCTTCGAAGTCTATGGTGTTGATGGTGCTCAGAGCAAAATAGCCGATTTCTCGCGCATTTGTGATCTCAATGTCGTGGACAAGAATACCTGTGTAGGAGAGAGCAACGTCCATATGGCGGGGTTCAAGGATTTTCAAATAGACAAATATCTCAAAAAAATCCAAGAAGCAGGGTTTACTGCGGTGGTCTATACGCAGGACGAGAACGCCAAGCACACGACGCGCAGTTTGGCAGGCGTATTCTCTCCGGGCACCTTCTTCCATCCAGAGTCTCCCCATTTGACCAATTCCACGACGTGCATCTGGATAGAGTATGTCGAGAGCAAATTGTTGTGCAAGGGCAAACAAGTCATCGTGGGCATCGCAAACATCGACATTTACACAGGCAAGACGACGCTTTTCCAGTTCACGGAACACTACGTCAATAGTCCCACCACATACGACGAACTGGAGCGCTTTGTTTCTATCTACAATCCCAGCGAGGTGATTCTCATTAGCAACTTGCTCGAGAAGAAAGAGATGGACCATGTCATCAGTTATGCAGGCATCACATGCAGTGTGATTCACAAACTATGGCTGCCTTCCGTCGAACCGGCTTGCCAGACCATGGTGAAGAACTGCGAGAAACAATCGTACCAAAAGGAAATCCTATCGAAGTTCTATCGCTTTGACCATTTTGACATCTTCATACAGAATTTTAACGAAAACGTTGTGGCCACGCAGTCGCTGTGCTACTTGCTGGATTTCATTTACCAGCATAACCCGCAGTTGGTGAGCAAAATTGCCGAACCCGTCTTTGAAAATACGAGCAAGCGTTTGACCTTGGCCAATCATTCCCTTAAGCAGCTTAATATCATTCAGGATGGCAACACGAAACCCAGCAAGTATTCGTGTGTCGCCCAAATGCTGAATGAATGCTTTACTCCCATGGGAAAACGAATGTTTCTTTATAATTTATTGAATCCCGTCTGTGACGCAGAAGCGTTGACCGTGGAATACAATGTCACCGAGTACGTACTAGGCGTGTTACCGTATTTTGACCATACTGTCAAGAGTCAATTGATGCATATCAAAGATTTGTCGAAATTCGAAAGACAGGTGTTTCTGAAACGTATCACTCCCAAGTCCTTTGCCACATTGCATGGCAATATTCAGCGCGTGCGTGACATATTTGTTTCTCTCCGTGAGAACGAAACCATCATGACCTATTTCCAACGGTTTGATTCCCACGTCCACGACATGGGTACCATTTGTGAAAGAGTAATGCAATTCCTTACTCAACATTTGGACCTGTCGCTTGCAAGGGAGCTAGACCAGTACCAACAGTTTGAGACTAATTTTATTCAAAATGGAGTGGACCAAGAACTGGACAAGAAGACAGCTTCTCTCGTCGAGGCGGAGACATCTTTGGAAGCTATTCGTGGCTATTTGAGTCAACTTATTGAACATGGAGAGAAAAAGGGCAGCAAGTCCAGTGACTATGTGAAAATTCATGAAACGGAGAAGAACAACTACAGCTTAGTGTGTACCAGTCGTCGCTGCAAGCTCTTGGAAGAAGCGTTGCCCGCACTCGATACCCCGGTACCGCTACCAATACATGTTCAAGGAATCACGAAGTCCGTCACGTATACCGTGGCACGTGGACGCTTGACCTACGAGAAGCAGAGCTCTGCAAACAATTTTATAACAGACGCCCATATTCATTCTCTCTGTAAATCCATTTCTACAACGAAAATATCGATGAAGGACCATATCACCACCGTGTATCATCGAATCGTGGAATCTTTTGGGTCCTTCCAACCCGAGATAGAGAGAATCATTCAGTTTGTCACCTTGGTGGACGTTCTTTACACGAAAGCATCGATTGCAAAGAAGTTTAATTATTGCAAACCACACATCGACCACACCGCGAGCAAAGCCTTCGTGGACGCCAAGGGATTGCGTCATTGTCTCATCGAACAGTTTCAATTGAATGAACTCTACGTGACCAACGATGTGTCCCTCGGTTCCCAAGGGGCAGACGGCATCCTCTTGTACGGTACAAACGCAGTGGGTAAGACCACATTGATTCGCGCACTGGGTATCTCCGTTATTCTCGCGCAAGCTGGACTGTTTGTTCCTTGCTCTTCCTTTGTCTTCAAACCCTACAAGCACATTTTCACACGCATCATTGGCAATGACAATATCTTCAAGGGTCTCTCCACCTTCGAAGTAGAAATGTCCGAATTGCGTACCATTTTGCACATGATGGATGCAGACAGTTTGGTGCTCGGAGACGAATTGTGTTCTGGTACCGAGACCATCAGCGCAGTGAGTATCTTTGTCGCCGGGATTCAGCGACTCTATCAGGCCAAGACCAGTTTCCTTTTCGCGACGCATTTGCACGAAATTGTGGACTACGAAGAAATCACTGCCCTGGAGACGGTGCATTTGAAACACATGGAGGTAGCGTATAACCGAGAACGTGATATGTTGGTGTATGACCGCAAATTGAAGGACGGTCCCGGTGCCAATATGTATGGACTTGAGGTCTGCAAATCCCTGCATCTGCCATCGGATTTCCTGGACATGGCCAATCAGATTCGCATCAAATACAACCGTGGAGGCGATGGCAAAAGCATTCTTGCTCTGAAGACATCGCGCTACAATGCCCAGAAGCTAATGAGCCTATGCGAACAGTGTGGTACCCACATGGGCACGGAAGTGCATCATTTACAGCATCAAGCAGATGCAAATGATGACGGAATCATATCGACCGGTGATGCGGTCTTCCACAAGAATCATTTGGCGAACCTAATGACCTTATGTGAGCAGTGTCATGCAGCGACGCATAAAAAAGGCACCACGCCGACCAAAAGAGTGAAAACCTCTAAGGGCTATAAAACCGACATCTAACTACTTTATACTATACTTAATACTATACTATAGTATACTTAATACTTAGTGTCTACGGTGACTCTTACGATGAGTCTTGCGGCCTTTGCGGCTGCGACGCAAGTTACGTCTGCTTTGTTTGGCAAGCAAGGTGGCTCCCTTGGCACCGATTTCGATACCTCTGGCCATGGTGTTGTAGACCACCGAAACACCTTTGGCGATGGCTGGGACCGCGACGTTCTTGGCTGTCTTGCCTACACGCTTCAATCCCTTCAGGATATTCACTTGACGAAGTTTACGCGAACTCATTTATAAAATACATAGATAAAAATATTTCTTTATATTAGAATAACCATGAAGTTCCAATATAAACGTGTCCTAGCCGTTTCTCTCCTCCTTCTCTTTGCTGTTTTGGTTGTGCGTGGATTTGTTTTCCTAAAGAAAGTGAGAGAAGGTCTCGCCAATAGTGGCAGCCAAGCCTTTTGCGATTCTCATACTGGCTTTGACCTGGAAACGTCTTGCAACCGTCTCACCAAAACCAATTGCGGAATCACCTCATGTTGTGTGTGGACGGCCAACAACCAATGCAAGGCAGGGAATGCCTCTGGTCCCACTTTCCACTCAGACGAAAAAGGCAAAAGCTTGCCGTTGGACACCTATTATTTTCAAGGAAAATGCTACGGAGAGAAGTGTCCCTAGATTTTTTTGATTTCCGCTCCGCATTCCGCTGCCAACTGCGCCACGAAGGGATGGTTGTTGTAGTCCTCTAAATACAGAATCCGTTTGATACCGCTGGCCACAATGGCCTTGAAACAATTGATGCACGGATAGTGTGTCACATAAATGGTCGCTCCGTCCAACGAGACCCCTCGCCGTGCACAGTCGGTGATAGCATTCACTTCGCTGTGAATCGTAGACTGTTCATGACCGTCTTCGACGTGACTGACATGTGGTGCGCCTGCGATAAACCCGTTGTACCCCATGGCAATCAATCGATTGTGCTTGACCAGCACCGACCCTACATGCAGTCGTTCACAGGTAGAGCGACATGAGGCCAATACGGCAATGGACATGAAATAATTGTCCCAATCCAGACGTTCGGAGGGATGTGCATCTTTGTAATGTAAAATATGGCTTAACATGGTATTGTTATCTACGAGATGCCTTTATATACTATATCTCTTAGATATTGAAGTAAAAGATGACAACGCCGCTGCCTCCGTTCCCTCCGGACCCACCGTTGCTGCCAGGACTGACCGAAGGATACATTCCTCCCCCACCTCCGCCCCCAGTATTGGCTGCTCCAGCTTGGCCCGTCCAATGGCTTACGTCAAAAATACTGGCCATATAGCCACCGTTTCCTCCACCGCCTAACCCACCGGAGCCTCCTTGGTAATTGTAGGGTGATGCCCCTCCACCACCTCCTCCTCCGAAAGTACCTAAGGGCGTGCTGATGCCGTTGCCACCATTGCAAGAATTTGGCTCTGTATTGGTATTCAAAGTTGCTGACCCTCCATAATTGGTCTGAGAGCCACCTACAATGCTATAGCCCCCTTTTGCTGTTATCAGCGCAGTAGATGGCGAGCCGTAAGTTACTGATGAGGAGGAACCGTTGCCACTGTTGATGTTCGTTGCTCCACCAGGTCCTCCCACGCCTCCACTGCCCACGTTGATAGTGTATGTCACCCCTGGTTGCAGGGTCGTTGTTCCGCTCAGTACTTGACCTCCACCTCCTCCTGAACCAGAGAAATATTGTGTCGCAAATAAAACTGTTTGGGTATAATACCCTGACCCTCCGCTTCCTCCACCCACTGCGACATAACCAATTGACGACGATAGCTCACTGTTCATCATGGTCAAAGACCCGCCAGCCGTGAAGGTCAAGATAGTGTTGTAGGACGAACTGGTTGTGACACTGTAGGCTCCGGTCGCGACGTACGCAAAAGGTGCAAATAGATAGCTCAAGTCAAACCCATTGACCATGTACCCGGTATTGTACGCAAGCTGGGTGATGCCCGTATTCGGATAGAAGAGTTCATTCAAATCTTTTTCGTCATTGTTCACGAAGACAGTGTATCCAGTGGGAGAAACAGGAGTGTTTCCTGTGAGGATAGGTTGGAAGATGTTGGAGAGGTCAAGGACTGTACCAGATGGGTTTATGAGGTTGTAGTTCGTTTGTGGGTTGGTGCTCATGTTGCAATCGTATGCTTATTATATACAATTAGAAATAGAAATAGAAAAAAGAACTTGAAAAGGAACTATTTATACTATTAAAGTTTTTACAATCACAAATTGTTTTGTATTCATTTTTTCTATTCTCTTCCGTGGTTTCCTTATGTTTCACGTTTCACATGTTTGGGTTGCATTCAAGTACAACTCTCTAAATATATCCAGTCCGTATAAGGCAATAAACTGCATTTGGCGCATTGTATACCCAAACGAGAAACCACTGTGTCCATCGTAGCCGAGTTCTTTTATCTTGGATAGGATTTTCTCCACCTCCGAATCCGCCGAAAATTGATACGATTCGGTCTCTTTTCGCATATAATCCCATAATCTACAAACTGAAATAGCCTTATATGCGGTTGACAACATTTTCTGGGTAGCAGTGTCTTTCACAAATCCAAATAAATCGTCTGGTTTCCAGTCAATGAAATAGGGCATAATTTCGTCGACACTTCTCATGGTTTCTGGATGAATGGTGTGCGTGTTCTTTATTAGTTTTGCCTGTTCAGTTTTTCTGGATTCAATTTTTTTTCTGTTAGTGTGTGTGTGTGTATTGCGAGTGTAATATGAATACATGAATGCGATACAAGAAAGAAAGGTAACAAAAAAAATTGATGTTTATTTAATCCAGAAAACATATTAAAATAATATCAACTACTTATAATATACACAACAAATATGATTATTCCAGTGAAATGCTTTACCTGCGGTATGGTCATCGCCAACAAGTACCGCCATTATCAGATGGAAGTGCGCAAACGAAAATGCGCTCAAAAAGCTTGTGCAGGAGATAAAATTGGGAACATCGATAAAGTGCTCTACTTGACGAAAGAATTTCACGACAAAACACCTGAAGGCGAAGTCTTAGATGAGCTAAAAATTGTGAAAATGTGTTGCCGTCGTCATTTCTTGACACATGTCGATATCGAATAAAAATTTCTTCACATAGTATATACAAATTTTTCAAAATGGGCAAAACGTTTAGAAAGCAAAGGAGAAAGAGACAAGGTTCTTATAAAATGCGTGGATGCGGTGGCGGGGGAACTGGCAACCTCGCTTATACAGGGGAACCCATTCCCACTGTCCCCAACCCTTTTTTAGCGTATACTGGCCGAGGGGGTGCTGGGCCTGATTCTGCATGTGGATTGAGCAATTTGCCGAGTGCCCCCACCAACATCAATGCGTCCAATCCTGCCCTCCCCAATACGGGACCTGTTGCGCGAAGTGAAAGCGGCACCATCTTCAACAACGCTGCACAGCAACTAGGTGGATGCGGAACATGTGGATTGATGAGAGGTGGTGTCGGGAAAGGATGCAACTGCAGCCTACCATTTCTAGGAGTCCAAAAGGGCGGCAACCCCGGAGGCATCCCTTACGCTAATGGTCTCGTAGGACAGCCCTGGACACCAAAACTAGGCGATGATGCCGTCGGCGGAAACCACAATTACTACCCCAACAACACACTAAATACTTACGATGTGTCGCGTCAAATGGTGGATGTGGGTGCAAACAGACCTTTCTTGAAAGGAGGGAGAAAAGGGTCCAAAAAACGAAAACCCTCCAAAAGGCGTCAACGAGGCGGCACCTTGTCCAATTTTTTATCGCAGGACCTCATTAATTTAGGGAGACAATTCCAATTTGGAGTAGGTAGTGCGTACAATGCCTTGGCTGGCTATCCTGCCCCTATGAGTCCTTTACCTTGGAAGGACCAGTTTTCTCGGTAATTTCTTTTCTAGCGATAGTGTATATAATTCATGGCCTTTCCCAAAACATTGAAAGAGTTGTGCACTCCTGCCTACCTCTACTTCATTATTTCGATGATTGCTTTAGTGATGGTCTTCTTCCAGAATTTAGGCAACACCAATAGCTTCAATATGGGCAACTTCTCTTGCCGCGTACCTAACACTTTCTTGGTGTTCCTGGTGAAATTTGTCTACATTGTCTTTTGGACATATGTGCTCAATCTCATTTGCAAGGATGGACATGTTGGTCTTTCTTGGCTCTTGGTCCTCCTTCCATGGCTACTGCTCTTCGTCCTCATTGGCATGCTGATGCTCAACATGTAAAAGTAAAAAAACATTCATTCATTTATACTAGGAAATTAATTTGTTTTCTTAGTATAAATGGTCAAAAAGATAAAAAACGGAGCTTCATACGAAATGAATGGCTGGAAATACATATCCATTTGGGGAGAACCGAGAGAGCGAGGGTATGCGTATGGCAGCTTGTGTGTAGAAGAGTTCACAGAAATTCAAACCATGTTGGCATTCCTGATGTACGAAGCATATGGGCAGGAATGGGCCTATTTTGTCAAAGAAATATCCATGGCTTTCAAAGAACTCACACAAACAGAATTTCCTGAATTGTTCGATGAAATGACCGGAATCACGGAGGGACTCCAACAGGGTGGATGCAAGACGTCAATTGACGAAATCATTGCCTGGAACTTCTACTGCTCCATTCCCTATTGGTACTCCATGATATCAGAATCCCATTTTGCGAAGGAAGGCGGCGCCAAAGACCATTGCAGTGCGTTCATGGCCGTTGGCGACTGGACCGAAGATGGGAGTATCGTGTGCGCACACAATTCGTTTGCGGATTTCATCGATGGACAGTATGCATCGGTTATCTTGGACATCAAGCCAGACAAAGGTCATCGCATGCTGATGCAAACGTCTCCCTGCTGGATATGGAGTGGCACGGATTTTTTTATCACGTCCAAAGGCATCATTGGTACGGAGACTACCATCGGTGGATTTGTGCCCTACGAAAAGAAATTCCCTATCGGATACCGTATCCGCAAAGCCATGCAGTACGGCAACACCTTGGACGAATATTGCGATATTCTGCTTCATGAGAACTCGGGGGATTATGCGAACTCCTGGTTGTTCGGCGACATTCATGCCAACGAAATTTTGCGCATTGAACTGGGATTAAAATACCATAACATAGAGAGAACAAAGAATGGATACTTCATCGGATTCAACTCCGTCTACGACGAACGCATTCGCAATTTTGAGGTGGTGAATTCAGGATTCTATGATATCCGTCGTCATCAGGGAGCACGTCTTGTCCGTCTTGGAGATTTGATGGACGAACACAAGGGCAAGTTGAATATCGATATTGCCAAGCAGATTATCGGAGACCATTACGATGTCTATTTGCAAAAAGAGAATCCGTGTTCGAGGTCTGTATGTTCACATTATGAATTGGATGCACGTGAGTTTATGTCGCAATCTGCTCGTCCCAAACCCTATTCTCCTCACGGAGCATTGGATGGGACCGTTTGTACTAGCGAACTCGCAAAGAAGATGTCGTTCATTGCCAAGTTTGGTTCCTCCTGTGACATCCCTTTTGTCAAAGACGACTTTTGCAAGAAGCACCGACAGTATGCCAAGTTTTTTCCATATCTCAAAGACAGACCGGTGCAACCATGGACTGTGTTCACACAAATGAAGCAGAAAATGAGTTTAACAAGAAAAGGACGCAAAGCATATCAACATGTGCGCACTGCTAAAAAGAAGATTGAGAGCAAGTGAACAAGTGAACAAGTGAACAAACGAAGAAAAAAGAAAAAAGTTTTCAACAAGTTTATATGTTCATTTTGTACCAAACAAGCACATTTTGTAATGGAATTTGATGGAATAATCATGAAATTTTGAATTTTATTCTTCCTCTTTTACTTCCTCTTCTTCTTCACGAGTATCCACTTGTTCTCCCTCCAATTTATCGTCTTGTTCCCATTCATCGTCCAGCAAGGATGGTATGCTACTGTATGTCAGGGTTTCGGTCTCATCGTCCTCAGCAACAGGCGCTTTCACTTGCCATAACTGCGACACCACCTGTTCCAAGTACGCAATGCGTTGTTCATTGGCATCCCCTTGCCTGGTGGTGGGAGTGGAATCCCATATACTTCTGTTCGTAAGCGTTTCCTCGATTGGAAACCCTAAGTGAGCTAGATGAGCATTCAATATCCCCCGCTGCGTTTGTGCATTGAACAATCCGCTCACCAAATGGTAGAGCAATCCTTTGACGACCACCAACTCTCGCGTTTGTTGCTCTACCTTTTCTTCAAGCTGACGCGCATGGTCCACAACTTGGTGAATGTTCATCTGCGTATTAGGGATGGGCCTTTTGTTCGGTAACAGTAGCCAGTAGGTTTTCTTGGTAACATAGAATTTGTACCCCGATTCTAGGTTCTCACGAATCTCCAACGACAATTCGCTATCGATGAATGACTTGAAATAAACGAACACTGATTTGTAACGCATGGGGGTCGGTGTGTATTCGTTAAAACCCGTCTGTCCGATTTGCGTGAAATCCACACGAGACACGATACCAATGAAGTTCGACAAGAACATGCTCTTGATGGACTCCTCTGTGAGGGATTTGTCCACTGCGTGGATGTAGAAACTTTTTCCAGACATGGTCACAATATATGGTCACAATATATGGTCACAATATATGAATATAAGTATGGATAGATATACACTACACTACGGAATCTGTTCCCGATTCAATTTTTTCTTCACTTGGCTGGTGGGTGGCCTGCGGTGAGCACTTGAGCAAAATGTATTGAAATACACAACTGGTGAGCAGATACCCAATATTAAACAAAAATATCACAACCAACGATGGAGACAAAAAGTTGAAGAAAAAGTTTGCTCCAAGAATCAAGAGTGTGGCCACGAATGCAGAGACCCTCGAAACCAACTTAGTGTAGCTGTATTCAGTGTTCTTGTTGCGGTTGCAGATTTTTTCCAGGAGAAAGCATCCTACAAACAGTGTCACAATACAGAGTATATCCTTCTGGTAGTTTTCGGTTGAATCCCATTTCAGGAAAGGTAGCAAGACGAAGGAGGAGAGAAAACCTGAGAATTCATATGGACCATATTCACTTTTCTTAATCAGGTACAAGATAATGTTGACTGCCGAAAAGAAGACATAGAAAAAGACAAAATTCAGCGAAAGCACAGCATATCCTAAGACAAACATACATTTCAGGAACTCGTTGAGGTACGCAATGTCCTTTTGTTCGATATGAAAGTAATCGTAGAGACTGTTGTCATACAAGTCATCGTAGAGTTTGTGCAACACCCCGATAACGAGAGACAATATATAATATTTATTCATCTTCCTGTATGTATGTATTATTACTATTTGATGGACATTAAAATATTTCCAATCAAACATATCTTCCATATCTTGTCACGACGCCCCCCCCCTGGGAATTAAGACAACCGGTAGATATCTCTTCTCTAATTTATGTGTACAATAATTATATTAAAAAAATATGATTATTAGTATATAACTAAACATAGTCAAGTCCATGGAGAAAGACCTTCACGAAAATGATGAAATCCGAATAATGAATTCCGACAATGAGCAACTCAAGAACCAAACATTCATTGTTGACCGTGTCGAGGAAGGCGAAGTCTCCTTAATCGACGTGCATAGCCATGAAAGAGTCCAGTTGCCTGTCCAAGAAGACGGGACTTTAGGTGACGATGTAGTATACAAACTGCTTCGACGAGGCGACACTCCTGCAGCTAGAACACGTGCAGCAGACATCCGCATGGATGCTTCCCCTCTGCCTTTACCTGCAACTCCAGAGTCCATGTCTCTCGATTCCGAGTTCGAACACGCATCTTCATCCAGCAAACACAGCACAGCGGCCGCTTCCTCTCCACTCACCAAAAACGAAGAGGACAAATCAAACATCTCCTGGCACATCATCGACCGATACTTCCATGACAATCCAAACAACTTGGTGGCCCACCACATCGATTCAGTCAATGATTTCTATCGAGACGGTATCCATCGCATCTTCCGAGAAAACAATCCGTTTCGCTTTATCGAGCGTGAAGACACTTCGGTACCCAAAGACCAACGCAAATTGCGAAACGAGTGCTTGCTCTATCTTGGTGGCAAAGATGGGAAGCGCATTTATTATGGCAAACCAGTGATTTACGACGAAAACCACACCCATTATATGTACCCCAATGACGCGCGCTTGCGCAACATGACGTATGGGTTCACCATCCATTACGACGTCGACGTCGAATTTATATACTACGAAAACGAAGTGGTCCGAAAGACATCCAAGAAAACGTTGGAGAAAGTATACTTGGGACGTTTCCCTATCATGCTGCAATCTGATTTGTGCATACTCAAAGGATTGCACAAGGAAGTGCGCTTCAATGCCGGAGAATGCCGCAACGATTATGGTGGATACTTTATTATCGACGGAAACGAAAAGGTCATCATACCCCAAGAAAAATTTGCAGACAACATTCTCTACATTCGTGCATACAAAGAGGACAAAAGCAACTTCAGCCATTCCGCAGACATCCGTTCCGTGTCGCAAGACTCGTCAAAGCCTATTCGTACCACCTCCGTACGTATTGTTGCCCCGTCGGAGTCCTATACGAACAACCAAATCGTTGTCTCCGTACCCAATGTGAAACAACCGGTCCCACTCTTTATCTTGATGCGTGCATTGGGTGTCATATCGGACCGAGACATCATACGAACTTGTCTATTGGACTTGGACCAACATCAGTATATGGTGGACCTCTTTATTCCCTCGGTCCATGACGCCAACAAAGTATTCACCCAACAGGTGGCACTGGAATTCATTGCGGAGCTCACCAAACGTGGCACAGTGTCCAGTGTCATGGAGATTCTCTCCGACTATCTCTTGCCACACATTGGTGAACTGAATTTATTGGAGAAAGCATACTACATCGGCTACATGGTCCACCGCTTGTTGCGTGTGTACACCAAAGAGGACCCGCCCACCGACCGCGACAATTTCCGCTACAAACGCATTGAACTCGCTGGTGACTTAATGTACGATTTGTTTCGAGAATACTACCTCCTCCAGAAAAAGCACATTGAGCAAGCGATTGACAAAATGTATTACTTCAACGAGAAGACCTATACAAACGATGGCGGAATGGATGGCACCGAAAACCGGTTTCTGAACTTGGTGGACGAAAACAACAAAATGGTGTATTTCAAAGAAAAGAAAGTGGAAGAAGGATTCCGCAAGGCCTTCAAGGGCAATTGGGGTGCAGAACCCCACACTAAACGCCAGGGAGTGGTGCAGCAATTGGACAGATTGAGTTGGTATTCCTTCATGTCTCATTTGCGCAAAATCAACTTGCCCATTGACACTGGAACCAAAGTGGGCCCAGGGCCACGCCTCCTCAATTCGTCTCAGTGGGGCTTCATTGACCCTATTGACACACCAGATGGTGGCAACATCGGTCTGCACAAGCATTTGGCCATTACCACCTACATCACCAACTATTCGTCTGGGGACAACATTGTGCAATGGATAAGACAAAATGCGAAGAAACACCTGAGACTCATTCTGGAATGTGTGCCGGAAGAAATGGCACGTAGTTCCAAAGTCTTTGTCAACGGTGTCTGGGTAGGATTGACGAATACACCGTTTGAGTTGGTGGATGTCCTGAAACTACATCGGCGCAACGGGATTTTACCCGTCTATGCAAGCTTTTCGTTTGACATCGAGCACAACGAAGTGAACATCTACACCGATGCAGGACGTCTCACCCGCCCCATTTATTATATCCAAAAGGGCAAGGTGAGTTATGAGCGCGGAAATGTGAGCAAAGGGTTGGAACGTGGACAAATCAAATGGGAGGAATTGGTGGCCGGGTTTCTCGAAAAGAGTGACATACATTTCAAGAGCAAAGCCAATCGCATCTATGATACGAACACACTGTACCCCAGCGTGGAAGAGGACAAGATAGAAGAATCCTTGCGCAAGCACCAGTCGGTACTAGACTACGTAGACACTGTCGAGGAAGAAGCTGCACTGATTGCCACCAACACCGACGATTTGCGGAAGAGCAAGTACTATACACACCTGGAAATTGACCCCTCACTCATTCTGGGCGTCATGGGGAACCTCATCATCTACCCCGAACACAATCCGTTGCCTCGAAACTCGTTTTCGTGTGGTCAAAGCAAGCAAGCCGTTTCTGTGTATCACTCGAACTACCAAATGCGGATGGACAAAATGGGAGTGCTACTGAATTATGGCCAGATACCGCTGGTCAAGTCTCGATACTTGGACTACATCAACAGCGAACAACAACCGTATGGGGTAAACGCCATCGTGGCCATCATGTGTTACACTGGCTACAATGTCGAGGATGCCATCTTGGTGAACGAAGGGTCCATCCTGCGGGGAATGTTCCGCACATCATATTATTCCATGTACGAAGCCGAGGAACGAACCTCTAAGGTGGCCGGCGAGGTGAACTCCAAATTCGCTAACATCGAGAGAACCAACGTGGTCGGCAAGAAGAAGGGCTACGACTACACTTACCTCGACAGCCAGGGAATGATTCGCGAAGGCACCGAAGTCCACGACAAAATGGTGCTCATTGGGAAAGTGAACTATTCTAAGAACAACAAGGACCTGTTTGTAGATGATTCGGTGAAGCCGAAAAAGGGCCAAGTAGGCTTTGTGGACAAGTCCTTTATTACCCATGGAGAAGAAGGATACAACATCGCCAAGGTCCGGCTTCGTGAAGACCGTATCCCGGCTATTGGAGACAAAATGGCCAGTCGCAGTGGGCAAAAGGGAACCATCGGCCTCATCATTCCCGAAGAAAGCATGCCGTTCCTGGAGGATGGTCTGCGTCCAGACATCATCATCAATCCACATGCACTACCATCTCGTATGACTATCGGCCAAATTGTTGAAAGCATGTTCGGTATTGCTTGTGCGAGCTACGGTGGATTCGGTGACTGCACTGCGTTCCAAGTGAAAGGTGCCAATTACGATGTCTATGGTCCCATGCTGACCAAAGCTGGATTCAATCATACTGGCAACCACCTTCTCTACAATGGCATGACCGGCGAACAAATGCAAGCCAACATTTATATGGGACCCACATATTACATGCGGTTGAAACACATGGTCAAAGACAAAATCAATTACCGTGCACGTGGCCCGAACCAGCAACTGACTCGTCAAGCGGTGCAAGGCCGAGCCAACGACGGTGGGCTGCGTATCGGAGAAATGGAACGAGATGCCGTCTGTGCACACGGATTGGCGTATTTCCTCAACGAATCCTTCATGGAACGCGGAGACGAATACTATATGGCGGTGTGCAACAAAACGGGTTCAATTTCTATTTACAATCCAGAGAAGAACCTCTTCTTGAGTCCAGCCGCGGATGGTCCTATCCGTTTCCACACAACCCCAGACGGTGAACACAATGTCATGACATTGTCGAAATATGGACGGTCGTTTAGTTTGCTGCGTATCCCGTACTCATTCAAACTGCTGATGCAGGAATTGCAATGCATGAACATCAATATGCGGTTGGTGACTGACGCCAACGTCGACCAATTGATGAGCATGTCGTTTTCCAACAACATCACACGCTTGCTCAAGCAACCCATTGCCAAGCACACGGACGAACTCAAGGAGGTCGTAAGCGAGTATGCAAGAAAAATCACCGAAAACATTGAGTATGTGCGCCCAGACAAACGGAAGAGACAGCAGCAGCGAGCATTCAATGAAGACACCGTTTTGAAGAAACCAGAAGAACCAAGCAGTATTGAGCTCGACGCTACTACAAGTACAAGTACAAGCACAAGCACAAGCACCGAAGACGAACCCTTGCGTCCAGCAACACCACCTTTCGACGAAGTGCCATTGATTCATCGTCCAGTGTCCGCTCCTCCTTCTCCGGAACAAGAGGCTGTAAATGCGCCTACACCTCAGCCTTCGGCAGCCGCAGCAGAAGAGGTGGGACCTTCGTCGGAGCCAGTGTCTCTGCTCGTGACACGAATACCAAGTGAATCATCATCATCTATTTTGGAGCCACCTACCGAGAATCCCAGCAAAGAAGGTGAACAAGAAGGAGAGAAGAAAGAGGAAACAGACAGCCAACCGCAAACTAAGGTCATCAAATTATCGAATGAGAATTCAGAGAGCAAATAAAATTAGAATATCCAATAAAATTGAAATAAAAAATAATTATAGAGTACTTAGTATAAATACTCTATAATCTACTCCTCGATGTCGAATACCAATTCCAGCGTGCTTATTGCTCAAATCAACCAGTCCAGGAAAACAGTCCTTGAGCTGATGGAGGACCAAGGTTTCGATGTATCCGGGTACGCTAACTTTAGTGTGAACGAAGTGAATGCCATGAAACAGCATGACCAACTCGACATGTTGTTGGAATCCACTCCTGACGCAAAAATCAAGCGGAAAGTGTATGTTCGATACCACTTGGCTAAATCCATGAGCAAACCACAAAATGTGGAGGAAATCATTGACGACCTCTTCATGATGACCGAAACTCTTTCCAAGAAGGACATGCTGTACATTGTCGTCAAAGACAGCAAAGTCAACGATACAGTGCTTGCCTTTGTCAAGGAAGTATGGGAGCGTGATGGTATCTTTGTTGTCATCGAAAGCATCAAGTGTTTGCAATTCAATATTTTGAAACACGAATACGTCCCGGAGCATCAAGTCATGACCGAGGACGAAGTCAAAGACGTGATGACCAAATTCAATATCACGGATAAAGTCCAATTCCCAGATATTTCTAGGTTTGACCCGGTTGCTCGTGCGATTGGGTTGCGTCCTGGTCAAGTGTGTCGTGTTCTGCGTCCGAGCAAGACATCGATTGTCTCAAATTATTATCGGCTTTGCAACAATGTGTGAAAAAAAACAACTTTTACTGTAACATAGTAACATAAATATGAATACTTAAAAAAAAATATAAATTTTCAGCGTAGAAACTTATATTTTTTACTCTATACTTTATTTATAAGCAACACCCCGAACCCGCTTACACACATGTCGTCCTCACCCATGTCCGAACTCTTGAAATCCGGATTCACCATTTTCAGCAAAAGCGGCTGCCCGAATTGCACCAAGGCAAAGAAACGAATTCAGCAACATTTTTTCGTGCACAAAGAGGTGAATTGTGACGACTACTTGATTGAAGACAAAAGTGGTTTTCTCTCTGAAGTGGAGATGAGAGTTGGAAAATCCGTAACAACCTTTCCTATGGTGTTTTATGACGCCAAATTTGTTGGTGGATGGTCTGAAACAGAGTCGTTTGTAGAGAAACTGTTGCTGTCTTTTGACACTAGTTTCTGATACCTTGATGTTTTGCCTTCGTCGTGCATTTTAATATAAGTATATTATATATTAACAGTAAGTAGCATATGAATAACAGCAAATTTTCCCCAACGTCGTTTACCAAACCAACTACATACACATCTCAAATCAACGACCTCCATGAAAGCCAGGACCTTCTTCTGGACGAATTTAGAAAAGTGTACGTCATATCACATATGCATCCAGACAACCAAGAATACCAGCAACAATTTGCAAATGCTAGTTCTCATTTAGACCAGGTGCAATCCAAATTGTTTTCTCTCGACAACGAGTTGCAAGGTAATGTGGAAACATTGAATGCGTCGTTGTTCGAACTCAATACACTTATTGACAAAGAGAGAAAAAAGAACGCGGATTTGAAACGGAATATGAGGAGAGTGGAGAACCAGCATACATCTGCGAATGAAATGATATCTGAATACAAGGAGTATTATAATATGAACTATTTGCGAAACTGGGGATTATTGCTCAGCACGGTTCTCTGCATTTATGCCATCACCGTTATCCGCGAGCCAGCCAAAACTGCAGAGCGCGTCGCACAGAACAAGTTTGAACAGACAGCGCTTCTCTCCTTGATTGTCAACACTCTTTTGTTTATTCCTTGTTTGATTGGAGACATCCTCATGCTGGTCGGGAAAGCTCTTACCATGGTAGTCAACGCATTGCTCTACATCCCCTCTTTGGTTTTTGGAAAAGTAGAGTAAGAGTGCATGACACACACACACACTAGAAGAATAAAAAAACAAATATATATATATAGCAAGAGTTTAAAACAATATTTTTTTCTCTCGACCCCTTATACGAAGCCCTACCAATATTCAGTTTATGCTAATGATTGCACAGAGAGCAAAACCATCCTATTGCAGCAACAAATCCTTGCGAGAGTATTGTTTGCAATCGACTTTACAATCCATTCGCAAACGGTATTTAGAGAGAAACGGCGAAGAAGAATGGAAACAACTGGTCGTCCTTTCCGAAGAGAACCTGAACCCTAACTTGAACCCTAACTTGAACCCTAATCCTAACCCATTGTATGGATACGGATTCTTTGCCTTATTTGCCTTTTCCAGATTAGCTTATCACTTTTATAAGAGAATCCGATTTCAGGCAGGATAAAAGAGAAGACATGTGTATATTTGTATTCTTTCTATTTATAGCTATATAATATATCTATCTCTATAATATATAACGCGGACGGACATACATGGACCAGTCAGTCACAATGGATTTAGAAAATTTACAGCAGAGACAAAGCAACCTGCTGATTCAATACAAACAGGCGGTGGCCGATTATGTTGCTTACGTCCAACCTGGTCATAAGACGTTGGACTTGGTGAATATTCAAGGGAGGGCCTACATCGGTACCGGTACGGCTGGTCAAAGCACCGCCACTACCCTGGAAAAGTGTCAAGCCGCTTGTGCAGCCAATTCTTCGTGCACTGGCGCCACCTTCGTCTCGAACCAGTGCCAATTGCGGACCGGGGATGCTCCTTTGGTGCCTGCCTCCCAGGCTAGCTACGCTATTGTTCCGAAAGCCAAACAGCTCTTGCTCAACATGGAAGACTTGAACACCCAACTGCTCTCTATCAACCAGCAAATTGCCGACACGATTGCTCGGTCGCAGTCTACCTATCAAGAGGTGCAGGAACAAGCATCGTCCGCATCCCAAGACCTTCTGCAATCCTATGAGCAGCTACAAAGCGAGAGAGAAAGCGTGCAGAGATTGCTCAGTGAATACGATACTTTAGAGGCCTCACAATCTGAAACAGAGTTGAAAGTGACTCAGCGCTATTACACATACCTTTTGCTGTTTGGATTGGCGATTTCGATTGGGTTCTTGGTGGTCAACATTTCTGTGGATAGTAGCAGTAACCGTGGATATGGCGAAAGCAGCAGCAGCAGCAATTACTACTCGCCTCCCAAAGTCGAGTATGGGAAAAATATATTGGGGCATGGTGCGTACTATATTCTCTTCATGATTATTCTGGCCGTGGTTTTCTTGAACTCGAGCAGAAACTTCTTTTCCGTCACGCCCATCTCTAATTTTCTCCACACGATATATACATGGATTCCACAATTTCAAGTTCAACCCATCTAGTAACCACCGCCCACAACGACAACGACAACAATCTAGTGAGTACTACTACTACTAGTACTAGTACTACTACCAAAACCAGTTATTACATCCTCTACATACTGTGTATTCTCCTCACGCTTCTTGTATTGTGGTGGTTCCGTGACAACCACGTAGTGGTCTATACTATACTAGCGACGGTTGTCGTGGTGAATGCCTTCTTGAAATCTTAGAAGAACAACTAGAAGTGTTCTTTTAAAAATATATATATAGTTGTATAATTATATAATTATATATTACTAATATAGTAAGCACTTTTAATGACAAGCAACGGATTGTTCCCAGCATTGAATCAAGGAAAGAAGTTTTCAAAGTATCAAGGCAAAATAGTGCGAAGTTTAGAAAACAAAATCGAGGGATTTGAAAACAACGACCAATTGGCGTCGCGAACAAATGAATTGATTGCCCAGCACACCGCCACCATGTCACAGAAAGAAACCCAGCAATCGCTTCGGCAGCAATACGAGAGCACCTTACAGCAATACACCGACCTCCTCAACACCGTATCGGGTACTACCTCGAGCTATTTGAGTCGAATTAGTCCTAGCAACCCGTACTTGAACAAAATGGTCCAATTCTCCACCGGTGAGCTCTGCTACGTCACGGGCCAAGGGGTGGCCAAACTGATTCCCAACAAAACGGTACAATCGTCCATTGCTGCGCTTGTCGCGGCCAAACCGACACAGCTTACGATTCCATGGTTGGCTGCATACAATGTACCAGGGACCCAAATCCCTACGAGCCCGCCTTTAGTGTCCGGCACAAATGTGGCTATGAACCAAAGCTTGGGCAACGAAGGAAGCAACGTATTTGTGAACGATTTCTTGCCCGCAGACGCCAAATCTTCCTATCTTGGATGCTACAAACATAACAACACCTTGACGTTTATTGGGGATGCGCCTCCTGCCGCAGCAGAACCGGTTGTTATTGAAAACGGTTCCTTTAACCAACCCGTGCTTGGTAGCAATACGTTCAAATACCTCACCAGCAGTACCGATGTCCCTGGATGGAAATTCGACAATGCTGTCTTGATGAACCGGTCCACGGAGTGGGACTTCCCGATGCCGTATCCAAACGGGGACCAATGTGTCAGTTTGCAAAATTCGGCGTCTATTTCTCAATCCATTAAGCTCTCTATGGGTGTCGCCTACACGCTGACGTTTTGGGCTTGTGGACGTAATTGTTGCACGGGTGACAAAGCCAATCCATTGTCAGTGAACATTACTACTACAAGCAACGGCTGGGTAACACAAGGATATGGCTGCAAACCGACCATCAATCAGTGGACCCAATTCTCGTACACTTTCACGGTGCCAACCTCCAATGTCTTCTTGTTGCAGTTTGCCGGCACCAATGGGCAGTACAATGGCGACCAATCGTCTGCGATTCAAAACATCACTATTGCTAGTAGTAGAACCGCACCTCCTGGTGGCACATACACCTATGACCAATGCAAACAAGCAGCCATTGAACAAGGATACTCCTACTTTGGGTTGCAAAATGTCAATACGAGCAAGTCCACTGGATATTGCGCTGTCTCCAACAGTCTTCCTGCGTTCCAACAGTATGGCGAAGCGACCGTACCCAATCAACAAACTGTCGCGTGGTCCTCCAAGACCTCTGGACAGCCAGGGAACACAGCTACTCTCTCGCGTACAGGCTCGTTGCAAGTAGTGGATTCCACGGGCAAAGCAGTGTACTCCTCGCCAAGCTCTACCAAGGAACCATCCAATTACTTGGGTTGCTACGGGGACCAACCTAGTCGGGCTATGTCCACTTTTGTCAACAATGGTGCCCAACAGTACAACCTGCAACAGTGTGAGCAAGCCGCCAAACAAGGTGGCTACTCTTTCTTTGCACTGCAAAATTCCACGTCCGGTACCAATGCGCAATGCGCCCTAGGCAACAGTTCCACGGAGGCAATGAAATACGGCCAAGCGACCAATTGCACCCAAATAGCAGATGGTTCGTGGAGTGGTGGGGGATTGTCCAATGCCCTGTATACCACCTCCAACCCTGTGAGCAACTACACCTTGGTCATAAGTGACGACCGTCTGCAGGTGTTGCGCGGCACGAGCCCTTCTGATAACCAAGGGCTTATCTGGGAAGTCAAGCTCGACAAGGGACAACCCAATGCGAACTACGTCGCCAGCAAGGGCAAGTTTGGACAGAATTGGATAGCCAGTGGGCAAACATTGGCGGCAGGCGACTGGATTGGCTCGCCGAATGGATACGCGGTGCTCCTTATGCAAGCGGACGGTAATCTCGTAGCCCAAACATTCAAAATGGCCCCCAATTGCCAAAAGATGTCGGATGGTATGATGGGAGGAGGAATGGCTGCGAATGCGGCGTACTCACTCAACAAGGTGGCACGTCCAGACAACATCGGCAAGGTTGCCTTCATTGATGCGAATGCCGAACTGCACGCGTACCCAGACACCAATCAGTCCTACACCAACACGTACACTTTGAAGAAGGGCGTATACACCCCGGGGAGTGACATTCCGGGAGCTAGCTTCGCAGACACCACTGTGGAGAAATGTGAAGAGACCTGCAATGCAAATACCGAGTGTGCCGGGTTCGTGACCAACGCGGCAGGCAATTACTGCTGGCCACAAACCAAAAAGATGTTTCCCTTTGGTGGCAAAGGTGTGCCGAACGCTGACCGAAATTCCTATATCCGTAATAGGGTACCTACGAACCCACCATCAGGCGTTTCACAAAACACGCACAACATCGACACGGTGACCTACCAACAATATCCGAATGGCGGCGCCATTGGAGACAACAAGTACGGCGTTGCGAAAGCCACTACAGCCCAGCAACAGCAACTGGACCAATTGCAGACACGGTTGACCACCTTGTCGAAGCAGATGGGCAGCACCACAAAGGGATTTCGCACCGGGACGTCGGCTGCAGGTGCCCAATCGCAACAAAACGTGGATGGACTGAATGCATACCTCCATGATTTGCAGTACACCAATGACAACATCGACATGCTCTCTTCTACCAATGAACTACAGAACATTGTCAATGACAGCGACATTGTGGTACTGCAAAAGAATTACGATTACCTATTTTGGAGTATTTTAGCGGCCGGGACGGTGCTGGTGGCCATGAACATTTGAATTGGAAATTAGGCAGGGATAAAATATAATAATAATCTTATCATATTGTATTAGAAAGAATGTCTCACCAAGCAGTACCCGGTATTCAACAGAACAACGAACAAATCCTAAACGATATTCAATCGCTGCAGCAAATGGAGCGACAATTGTTTACCAGTTTGGAAACCACCCCCCATATGAGTGCGGAACAACAACAAAAGATTGTGGAAAAGATGAATGAACTGTCCAATATGCGCATCAACCTGTACAAGACATTAAGCGGAGTGAACAACTATTTTGACCAAGCGTTACAATCCTCCATCGGTTCACTCCGTGAGCAAGTAGTGGCAGTCGGCATTGTCGAAAACGAACTGAACAAGTCCAAACAGAATCTCCAGCGTCTCGAGGAGGAGAGAAACAACAAAATTCGCATGGTCGAAATCAATTCCTATTTTGGAGACAAATATTCGGAGCATGCACAGTTGATGAAAGTAGTCATTTACACCCTAATTCCTGTCATCATTTTGGTACTTTTGCACAGAACAGAAGTGCTTCCATCCTTTCTCTACAATAGCTTGCTGGTGGTTGTTGCCGCCATTGGTGGATATTACTTCTGGGAACGGTACTCGTCTATCATCATGCGTGACAACATGAATTACCAAGAGTACACCTGGTACTTTGACCCGAGCAAGGCGGTCGGAGAACTGGATTCTACGGTGACGGGAGACCCATGGGCTTCTGCCGACATTGGCATATGTGTTGGGGATTCTTGTTGCTCCGATGGTATGACGTATGACACGAACCTCAATCAATGTGTGAGTCCTTGCACAGGTGGTCCTAGTGCAAGTGCAAGCACCGCCACAAAGAAAAGTACCAACAAAAGCGCCACTCCTAACATCGAGTCAATGTTAACGATAACCGAGGTCTTGACCAAGACACAACCCGGCAAGTTCAAAGCCGACTATGATTTAAGGCAATTGGTTGCCTTCAATGCGTAAATTATTTTAGGGATATAGTATAACCAGACTCCCGTAGAACCCAACTCTCCATACTATGAACACTACATTTAACCTCAATAATTTGAATGCGTTTTTGCAAAGTGCTCAGAAGTCCATTGCCTGTGACCAGGAATGCCAGCGCAACAAGACTGAGCAACAGCTTAAGGAAAAATACGATGCTGCCCAGACGAATCTCACTTTGGCAGACCCCCAGTACCAAGTGGCCAAGCGGAATTATTATACCTACGTCTCCGGGCAGAGTGGATACAACGACATGATGGAGAAAGAGTGGACCGACAAGGCATCCATGGTTGCAAGCACATTCAAGGAACGCATCCAGGAAGCCACCACCAATGTGAATGCAAATTTAGACACCTACAATGGTATCTTAATCAACTACGACAACCTGCATGATTTGTACGCTCAATACCTCAAGGAGAACCAGACATTGGCAAAGCAATACAAAGAAAGCGCCAACGATGTCCTAACAAACGAGAGAAAGACGTATTACGAAGATCAGCAAATCCATCAACTCAACAAATTTTATCGCATACTATGGGTCCTCTATATTGTGGCAGTTCTCTGCTTTTTCGGTTTCTCTCTTCTGTCGTCTTCGCACGTTACTCTCAAAACACGTTTGGGTATGGGATTGTTCTTTGTGGTTCTGCCCTTTTTCTCCACCTGGCTATTAGGTGTCATCGTCTATATCCTGTATGCACTGTTCTCTCTCTTGCCAAAGAACGTTTACCTGTAAAAAAAAATATTTTTTTATATAACAAATTTGTATCAAATATTTTTTTTTCACTATTTTTGCTCCATAATTTTTGCTCCATAATTTTTGCTCCATAATTTTTGCTCCATAATTTTTGCTCCATAATTTTTGTCTATAGTTTGTTTTATTTTTTATGGTTTTTTTATTTCTTATGGGTTATCTTCTCAATCGCGTCTTCTTCGTCCTCCTCTTCGTCACGAATAAACTCCAATCCAGCCCATACCTTGGCCTTGTTGCACACCCCAAACCGTTTGTTCATGTATTCGTATAGCTCCTCGGCTTTCGGCATCTTTTTGGAACCTTGCTCCTGCTGAAACCAGGTCTTGAATTCCTCCAACAAGGACACTTTTTTGATGACACTCTTTGCATTGTCTGTGCGGCGAATACGGTCGGCAACAAACGCGGCAATGTGGTCCTGACCATTCCGGTACTTTTTGGAGGCCTCCAACACCGTCTCACAGTCAAGAACGATACCATCCGTTTCAAACGCACGATGCACCAACATGCTGGCAAATACGGGAGCGAATGTGTGCAGCTTCTCATTGAGCGACTTGTCCTTCAAGAACACATATGGAGTATCGTCCTCAAAATGCTCTCCTTCGTCCACGAATTTGGACGGAAAGGTACACTTGCGAATACGTCTCCACGTACCGTCGTCGTTGCTGTCAATGTCGAAAAGGTTGTTCGTGCAGACCACCAACTTGAATTGCGGCTCAAAAATTTCCGATTCGGAATACAACCCTCTGGCCTGAATGGGGTCGCCACCTGTCAACTCTTTCATGATACCCTCATTCAACTTGACCCCTTTCGACGGCTCTTGCATGACTGCATACCGTACCCCTTTCAACTTGAGGACTTCGTCCGAGGTGCCACCAATCTTGCCGCGCACATCCGTCACCAGCGTAATGGGTACTGTACCCTTGTAGTCACCTAGGGTAGCCGACATCAAATCTGCAAGCAACGACTTTCCATTGGAACCACTGCCATGGTACACATTGAAGGTCTGGTTCTTGTTCGCTCCAATCAAACACGATGCCAAATGGTCCCACATATAACGGTTCAAGTCCGGTATCGGGAACAGGGTTTCCATGAACCGAGTGAGTTCGGCAGCCGTGCGACTCCAATCGGGGTTGTCCTCATCGTAGGGCACATAATTGCTGCGCGTCGTCTTGGTGATGTAATCCTCTGGGAACCCTTCACGGAACACCTTGCTTTGGAAATCGACGACACCATTGTTGAAGCATAGAAGGTACTTGTTCGTGTCCATGTTCCGTACAAAGTTATCATCGTAGAATATCTCCGCTGCTTCACGCATGATGTGGTCCTTTTGGGTAGTCTTCTTGAGCGTGATTTTTAGTTGATGAATGACCCCCACCTTCTTCTTCAAGAATTCACGGCGTTCGTCGTCTTCGACATACTCGTTCATCTCCGATTCGTATTGCTCGGCTTTGAGACCAAACAAATCATACATGTCCTTGGAGATTTTCTCACGCAGACTCAGTCCTTTGTCTTGCACCCATCGGTGGCCACGGAAATGGTACCAAATGCCACGCTTGTCGTAACTCACGCAAACATAGGTGTCCCCAACCATGTGCTTCAACACGACCGCATAATCGTACTCTGCACAGGTCTCCATGGCCTTCTCCAAGTAGTAGTCGATGGTGCTCTCTTTGATGCGTTTGTACTCGTCGAAATTGTCTTTCTTCACCCAGTACATAATGGAGCGCTTGGTCACAGTCTTTCCGTCGTTGTTGGCTTTGTGAAACTTGCGCCATTCGGCATGCAACACAGGGATGTCTCCATAACTGAAGTCACTTGCTTTGCTTCGCAGCATAATCCACGACAAGAAGAGCCGGTCGTCGGTGTGCTTGAGAGCAAAGGCCACCTGACGGTTCAACAAGTGGGAGCCAGGTTCATAGTATTTTGGGGGCAACGCTTGCGCATACTCGTGGCATTCCTTCAACTCATACTCATTCGTTTTCAGGTTCTTGAGCATCAGGTCCACCGCTTTTTTCAGCATCTCCGCATTGTTGATGTCGCTGATAGAGATGGATTCCTCCTCTTGGTCAGCATCTTCGGCAATCAAATTCATTTTGGTTCTGCTCGCCGGTTTGCGGATTTTGGTCGCCTTGGCCTCACACCGCTTCTTGTATGTGTCGGCCATCTTCGCCGACATCTCGAACCTTGGATGACCATCGTACTGCACCGACAACTTGGCAAAGTCGCGTTTCAAATCAAAGTCAGTGACCTTGCGTTCGTCCAACATGAAGTTGCCGTCTCCAGAATCGTACGACACTACGTAGTGATGGGTAAATTCATATGCTTCGTTGCCCGGTTTGCGTGACCCGAAGAGTTGCCAGTTCGTGACACCTTTGCTAATGCCTTCGTCCAACACCGAGTCCCATGTATTGATAAGTGGCAAATCCATGAAGTCGGGCAACGTAGTGAGCATTTTCTCTCGAATCATCATCTGGACTACATGGTCAATCTGTACCCCAATAATCATGTGAATACCGTCCTTCGTCAAAGAACCATCCGCGAGACGATTGACATTGGGTTTCTCAAAAATGTAGATGGAGAACGGTTTGCTCTCCTCAAACACGAAGAATTCTTTCAACTCATCCAAATACACGCAAATCATGTCGCGTACATGATCACGGCTATGCTGCCTTTCCAAGACGTCATGACGATAGCGAAAGTCAAAATCCACTGCCATAGGACCACCGCTTTCCAACTGTTTTTCGGTCAAGTACTCTTTCAATTTCCGATTGAAAACATAATCGTAGTACAGACCATAAAAGGTGGGCAAGTCTTCACGGGGAATGATGTAGGAACCGCCGTAAATGTTCAGGTCCTTATCGGGAATCCGTGTATGGGTGATGCCCACCGAACTGTTGCTGGCGTTGGTCGTATTCTTAGCACTGTGCTTTGCCAAAAACTCGTTGAAATCTTTGAATTGTGACGATATAGTTGCCATTGTTTTTGTGTGTTTTGGATTGTTGATATAGTATGGCAAGATTTTTCTATTTCATTTTTTTTTGGAAAACAATTAAAAAATGAGAAGGAGCTGGAAACTTAGCGAAGGGGGGTGTATTTCTTTTATATTCTTTTTTATATTATTTATATTATTTCTTGTATTTCTTGTATCTCTTGTATTTCTTGTATTTCTTGTATTTCTTGTATTTCTTGTATTTCTTTTATTAATCAAAGAAACTGGTTTAAAACCATAACACATATTTTATAATTAATACAAACAAGCTTATGGCTACTTCATTTATCTCCAAAGAAACTGCACAACGTCTCTTGAAAGACGTCAAACAAATCATCAAGAACCCCCTCTTTGACCAAGGCATTTATTACGTCCATCATGACACGGACATGTTGAAAGGGTACGCCATGATTGTCGGACCCTCTGACACTCCCTATTTTGGTGGATTCTACTTCTTCGAATTCAAGTACCCAGCTGACTACCCACACAGCCCACCCAAGGTAACCTATTGTACCAACGGAAACAACGTGCGCTTCAACCCCAATTTGTACACGTGTGGCAAAGTATGCGTTTCTCTCCTCAACACCTGGAGAGGAGACCAATGGACCTCCTGCCAAAGCATCTCCAGTGTGTTGCTCACCTTATGCACCTTACTGTGTTCCAACCCACTGTTAAACGAGCCGGGGGTCAACATTACACATGGAGATGTCTCTCCATACAACGAAATGATTGAATACGCCAACATCAGCATTGCGGTGTGCGATGTCGTGGCCAAGAAGAGTGGGGTACATTTGCCCTTTTTTGACTATTTCTCTCCATTCATCCGAGAGAACTTCGTGAAACATTACGACCAATTGCTGACCTTCGCCAAAATGAAAGCCGAAAAACATAGCCATCTTCCGGTGCACATGAGCACTACCTATTATGGTATGCAGTTGTTGGTGGACTATCCCATGTTGGTCGAGAAGCTCATGCAAACAAGACAACTGTGTGATATACTGATTTAGTAGTATATATAGCATACAGCATACAGCATACAGCATACAGCATACAGCATACAGCAGTTATAACAAAATAAGAAATAGTAGTACTTCACTTAAAAAAAATTGAACAAATAATTTATAACCTCAATATACGTTTAAATATAAATCTACATATAAATTATACTTCCTTTCCTTGTCAACAATGCATTTCTGTCCCGTTTGTTCTAATATGTACTACATCAGCATAAACAGTGACAATCCCAACCAATTGGTGTATTATTGTCGCAAATGTGGCAATGAAGACGCCAATCTCGCTTCACAAAATGTGTGTGTGTCCAACATTCAATTAAAGAAATCCGAAGAGGCCAATTACAACATCAATCCCTATACCAAGTTTGACCCCACATTACCTCGTATCAACACCATCCTTTGTCCCAACCCCGAGTGTGTCACGAACAAAGAAAAGGGACGAGATAGGGACATTGTGTATATTCGCTACGACAATGTGCGCATGAAATACGTGTATTTGTGTTGTGATTGCGACACGGTGTGGGAAATCAACGATTTAGCCAACAGATGATGACACAAGATGATAATGTATAATCTGTTGGTTTGTTCTTTGGCATGTTTGTACGATAAATTTTATAGCAAATGCATGATGAGGCTTGTTTAGTAATTCCTTTTTTTTGTTTCATACTTTTAAGAAAAATTGAAATATTGTATTAAACAAATATTTAGCTATTATAGCAACAACCATTCACACTACCATGAGCGACATTGATGAGAGTCACAGCGAGGGAGATACTGCAAGCAGAGGAGACGATGATTTCTCTGATGACGACCTTGCCTCGGTTAGCAAGAAACCATCTCGTTTCACCGCTAGCAGTGGTAAGGACGATTTTGATGACTCTGAAATAGACGAGGATGACGAAGAAGAAGAAGAAGAGGAGGTGGACGAAAATGCAGACGAAGAGGATGCATATGACGACGACGAAGACGACGAACCAAAGCAGCCGGTGCAAGAAGAGGAAGAAGAAGACGATGATGTAGAAAACGATGCAGAGGAGGATGATGCAGAAGAGGAAGTCGACGAGGCGGCAGAAGACGATGAAGAGGGACGGCCAGCCACCACGCGAACAAAATTAACCTCCGTTCCCTTGGAAGAAGTCCTGCAGCAAGCTTTATCTGAGAGCGAACACGAAGACGAGGATGAGGATACAGAAGACTACTTGCAGAAGTTTGATGCAGAGCTCAACAAGAATTACATATACGAATTTCATCCAGAGTGTCTGAACCACAACAGTGCAGAGGTAGCCTTGCTCGCGACAGTGGTGCGAGACGAGGCAGGAAACATCGTGGACCCATTGCACAGAACCGTTCCGTTCCTGACCAAATACGAAAAGGCAAGAGTCTTGGGGCAACGTGCCAAGCAAATCGAAGTGGGGGCGAAACCCTTCATCAAAGTAGCAGAAACCGTTGTGGACAGTTACATCATTGCCGAACTTGAGCTGCGTGAAAAGAAAATTCCCTTCATTATCAAGCGTCCTATCCCTGGCGGAGCGTTTGAATATTGGCATTTGAGTGACTTGGAAAATATCAACTTTTAAAATTTATATGCTATATATTGAGTAATACTATATAAATTTCTTCATCTTTTTTCATATGGCATTGTTTCTTTTCAATTATTGTAAAACAGCTCCGTCGCTTCTCGAATAATGTGTCGGATATATCTCTCATTAGATAGTTTGGTAATGACCTTCTCGACAGCGGGAGAAGGACGGTGGTTGTTGTAATCCATGAAAATGGTCTTGACGGTTGTTTGAATCTCACTCACCAAGTTTTCTCTCACTATGTTTTCAGGAATAGTGCTATTTGTCTTGTCAATCCAAATATTTGGATGATAGTATTTACAAGAGAAGGTCTCCTTCTTTGTTTCGAAGAGCACTTTGGCAACGTCAAAGGGGGTTGGTTCAGGCAAAAATGTGTCAATTAATGTGTTCATATCCATATCCATATTCATATCCATATCCATATTCATATGTATTCGCTTCGATTTATAGACATGTTGCATGTCTTCGGTTTAAGTATTTATTTACACAATAAAGACTATTAAATACAAATGGACATAGTAGGGTAAACAAATCAAATGCCCGAACATATTTCCACTATTATCATGGATGCATTTAGAAAGACCAAGGCCTTTGAAAAAATAACCCGTATTGAGCTGATGCTGGGGATATTTCTCGTTGTCCCGTTGGTACATGTTTATCTAGTCGATGACAAACGAAAAACAGATGAGCAGCATTTCCAAAGTATGGAGAGGAAACTGTATGATATCGACAAGAAGATGGTGCTACTTCTTGAGAAAGTGGAGAGAATCGGTGACATGCCTTCACTCCCTTCGTTCTCCTCATCGCCTTCTCCTTCGTTGTCGTCCCATTCTTCCCTTTTTTCTGTGCGCGAGCTTACTCGCAACGAGTTAAGCGAACCGAAAAAGCAGGCGGCGGACTGTGAAGACTACGATATGGTATCTAACGGGTAAAGAAGAAGAAGAATCAGGAATCGAGAATCAGGAATCGAGAATCAGGAATAAGAAATAATTATCTTGCGTATTTGTATAAAGAGAGTGAGACTTATCGATGGAAAAGGAAACCATAACCATTTACGGGGATGACCTAACAGCCGCGGAGTTTTTGCGAAGCAATCCAGACCAAGTCAAGGAGGGAGATATCATTGAAGTACATCCTTCCAACCAAGAAGGATATCAAAAATACAAAGTCACAGTCAAGTACAATGGAGAGAAAGATATCACCCTCATCAAGGATGCATATGGGGATTATGAACCACTCGACGTTGCGTTTCCTGCTGCAGACATCCAAAGACGACAAAGAAGAAGAGACCGGAAGAGTCGAAAGAAGCATAGAAGCAAGAAGCATAGAAGCAGCAAGAAGCATAGAAGCAGCAAGAAGCACCGAAAAAGACACTAAGCACGTGAGATATAACAATTTAAAAAGGATTCAATAACTTGTTATATATACAATCATGAAAGCTGCTCTGTGTTTCATCGTGAATTACGACCATATCCTGCACAAAGAGCATTTGTGGAGAGAGTGGATAGAGCCTAACAAGGACATCATCAATGTCTACTTCTACTACAAGGACCTGCGCAAAATCAAGTCACGATGGATGATGGAGCACACCTTGCCTCCACACATGATAGTCGATACCAACTACTACCACGTGATTCCTGCTTATCTGGCGCTCTTTGAGTTTGCCTTGCGACACGACCCAAGCAATGCATGGTTCTGTATGCTCACCGATTCCTGCTGTCCCATTGTTTCACCCAAGCGGTTTCGTCACCTCTTCTTCCAATACCATGCCCGCAGTTTGGTGTCATGGAAACCAGCATGGTGGAACCCCCATTTCCATCAGCGCGCCAATTTGGCGAAACTACCCACTGAATTGTGGTTGGCCAATGACCCGTGGTTCGTCTTTACTAAACGTCATGTATGCAAAACATTGCATTTTGTGCAAAGTCAGTCGGCCATTACACGCACCGTGTGTGCAGGCGGGTTTGCCAACGAATCACTCTTCGCTATCATACTGAAATTATGTGGAGAACTACCCTGCGTGGAGTGTGTGGTCACTCATTTGACCGACTGGGGAAGACGCAGCAGTACAACCAGTCCCCATGTATTCCAGAGCGCAAACGAACAAGATTTGGAGTTTCTAGAAAGAGAGCTAGAGAGAAATCCCTGTGCCTTGTTTCTGCGAAAGGTGGCCCCCGAATTCCCTGACGATGTATTGCGGCGTTATATCTATGAATTTGGCAAAACAAAAGACGACCAGTTAGTTCTGGTAGACCCACGAAGAGAGAAAAGAAGGAACATTGCGTTCATGGCAGCAGGGGGGCTCTTATGTTTGCTGTGGATGTGTTGGTGGGCCTTTAAGTAGGTAAAAATACAATATATACCCAAAAGTACTTAAAGAGGAGGTGAAAACCCCACTTTTGAAAATGGAAAAGTTTTTTGATTTTCGATTTTTGGACATTTATAAATGTCCATTTTTGGAAAATCGAAATATTTTATGGAAAAAGGGGTGTGTGACACCATAATGAAAAATTAGCGTCTCGTGGCGATAAATTTTATTTTTATTTTGTTACCATAAAATTTTCTTTTGGTTGTTCGAAAGTATGTAGGAAATTTTTCTGTTAACAATATATATTAACAAATGTTAACACAAATTCCCAAAATTTCCCCCAAATTTAGTTGTACATATTGCAACATCCATACCAACAGCAAAAAGGATTTCAACAATCATTTATTGACGGCGAAACATGTACGTCAATCTCAGATAACACATCCGTTAACACCTGTTCCTCCTATTTCCCCAACTCTTCCAGGCGAAGAGTCAACGCTTTCATGTAAACTATGTAAAAAGGTCTACAAATCACGAGTTGGCTTATGGAAACATGCGAAAACATGCAAACCGGTTGCTAGCACTGATGCCATTCCTGTTATGGAAGAAGAAATATTGTTGCCTAAGGAATGGTTTGTTATGCTGATGAAACAGAATAATGAAATATTGGAATTTATAAAAAGCGGAGCAAACATCACTAACACAAGTACCACAACCACTACCAACAACAATAGTCACAACACTAACTGTAACAATAAGGCATTTAATCTGAATGTATTTTTAAACGAAACGTGCAAAGATGCTATGAACATCGCTGACTTTGTGGAATCCATTAAGATTCAATTGGGTGATGTAGAGAGATTTGGGGAAGTCGGCTATGTAGAGGGGTTATCAAACATTATTGCTGCTAACCTTAAGGAAATGAATGTTACTGAAAGACCTGTTCATTGCACGGATAAAAAGAGAGAAACAATCTATATAAAACATGACAACAAATGGGAAAAAGAGGATGATAACAAGACACGTTTACGCAAAGCAATCAAGCGAATTGCTTCTAAAAATTTCAAGTTGCTTCCAGTATACAGAGAGAAATATCCTGGTTGCCAATATGCTGCGTCCAAATATTCTGATAAATACAATAAAATGATGGTTGAAGTTATGGGAGGCACTGGGAACAATGACACTGAGAAAGAAGACAAAATTATTCATAATATTTCTAAGATAATTGTTGTGGACAAATAAATAAAAAAATAAGGGTTGTGTTGGTTATAAAATTTTTACATCGGCATTTAATACATATTAATTATATTTTCTCTCTTTCTCTTTCTTTCTTTAAGACGTCTTGAATCGGTTTCCACAATCCAAACAGGTCACAAAGCACGTCATAGGCTCATCCGCTGAACGCACTTGTTGCAAGTAGAAGGTGCAGTTCTTCCCCTTGCATTTGCGACACGTAAAGGTCTCCGTCGATGCAGCCATATTGACCTCAAATTTGTTCTTGTCTCTCTTCGACTTCTCATCAATCAACTTGGCCCACTTCTCGTGATTCAGTTCTTGATGGGTCATGAAGGAAATAGTGTGTGGTTTGATGATGTCCGCATTCACCTCTTCAATCAGTTTGTCACTCAAATTTTCTAAAATACTTTTCAAATGAGACAGATAGATTTGCACAAAGAACTTGTTGTCCCATTTCTTCACGATTTTGCGGTAGTCGGCCTCCTTTAAGGCATAATTGAATATACCCTTTTCCAAGTTGGCACTGGCCTTTTCGTTTTGAAAACGTTCGTTCAACTTCTTGCGGACGTTTGCTCGAAATTCATCCGGGTTCTCAATGTTATGGTGTGACATGATGCTCTTTGTTTTTGGATTGTATTCGATGTGTATGTATATTTATATACGGTGATATGTATTTAAATATATAATCAATTTTATTTCTTGCGTCTTGTTTCGTGCTTTGTCTTTTGTAATTATTTATTGCCACCCACGTCCTTGTCATCGTAATCGTACGACTCCTCGGACAGTTCTGAGTAGACATCCTCTAGGATAAGGTCGTTGCCTCTGTCGTCTTCCTCTTCCTCATCGTCCGTATCCTCGTCTTCTTCGTCTTCTTCGTCTTCTTCCGCGTCCTCGTCTGTGACCGATGGTGTCAGGTCCTCCGTGTCACTACTGTCGACCACAAACCCATCCTTCAAATAACCATGCTTGGTCTTCTTTTCCTTCGCCACATGTGCGAGTTCATCCTCTTCCTCTTCGTCCTCCTTTGCAGTCTTGGCCAAATCCTCGAATCCACCAAACAATTTCTCGTAAACCTTTTCCCACATCGCCACACTCAAATTCGTGTACTCTTTGGTTCCATCCTCCAGCTTTACTTGCGCGACTACGGCGCAGCTCCCATAAAACAACTTGGTGTCAATGGGTGGGGGGAAATCATACTTGTTCTCCGAGTTGGCACGTCCTTCCGCTTTGGCAAACACTTGGACAACATATCGCTTGCCCTCATGTTTCACATTCCATTCGGTCTGCTTGTGAAAATCTTCTGCCTTCTTGAATCCACATCTCCTGTAAAGGTCTTCGGACTTGAAATCCTTCACTGACAGCGCTTTGAGTGTACCCAATCTTTCAACAATTACAATATCCAATGTCATGGTTTTCTTTATCTCTTGGTTATGTATATTGGAATAAGGTTTAAATAGTTTGCCTTAGATAATACATAATACATATTACATATTATATATTACATAATCGAATATCCCTTTGTCCACAATGAAAGTCTATGTCAATCACTTGAACATTGAATTAGCGTCTCATTTTGCAGACACCTTCAAACCCTTTTTGCACCGCACCGAGCAGCATACCCAGCTGTATACCAACGAAGGACTCTACCGTATCGAAGGCAACGGCCAGGTCTATCGATTGGAACCCCATGACCGTCCCGTTGTCCTCTATCCAACCTATTTCAAAGAGCTCACCTTGGTCGCCGACCACAGCACCTGGAGCAAACATCCCACTCCCAGTGTCCATGGCCATCAGCATGCTGTGACGACTATTCAGAGCAATGTCTACAAAATGCCGTCCCACACCCACGTCTCGTGGGTCATTCAGTACAAAGAGGAGGACAAGACTACCCTGGTTCCCTACAATATGTATTTTGAAGTGGACCAGTGCGCATTTGTAACAGAGACACAGAGAGAAAAGAAAAAGAAGGAGGACAGAAGCATCGACCGAAAATACGACGTACATCGCAACATTGATGACCCCTTTATAAAAGGCGAAATTATTGAGTTTCTATCGCATCTCTTTTAAACTTGTGTAATAATATAAACCTATAGCAATGTTATGGTGGATCATCCAAGTTACGGTGATATCCGTTTTGTTGATATTTTTAGTACATCATCTGATTGATTTCTTCAAGACTACACTCACTGTTCCCAAAATAAAAGATTTAGTGAAGAGTCCTACTCGCAAATACGAGGACATGTACCACATCATTCAGCAGCATGTAAACGGGACATCCCAAAAGGAAGAATACAGTTTGATTGACTTATTACCGACCAATGAGGAAGACAACATGAAGAGCGAGCTCAAAAACTTCCTCAAATCCCAATTGCAGACATCTTAGAAAAAGAATATAAAGATTGTAGTCGTATATACCAAAAGAGAGAAACTACACTTCATTCTCAACCATCCTTTTTTTTTCTTAAAAACAAAAACCATGTTATCCACGTTGACCTTTGAAGACAAACGAACCCTGCTCAATGCATTCCCAGACATCAAACTTTCTTATGAAAAGTATGCCCATAAGAAAGTTATGAAATGCGACATCGTCGTTGGCATCCCCGAAGGCAGAAAATGCTTTGCATGGTACACCTTGTTTCGTGACCAATATCTGTGTTTCCTTTTGGAACTGGAACCCTTGAAACGTGCTGTCATACAACACGTGCATGTAGCCACCACTTGCTTTGCTCCCGCTTTGTGCTATGGTGGTGGCACGGTTTTGTATGGCACCTTGTTTCATTATAAGAAGAACCCTTTTTTCAGCATCGAGGACATCCCTATGTACAAAGGGAACGACCTCGCTAGAGAGACCTGGGCGGCCAAAATTGCAAAGATGCGATTCCTCTTGGGGAACGAAATCAAGCAAGCCTCGTACAGCCATCAGTTTGTGGTCTTCGGGCTGCCCTTGATGGCCCTTGGTCACGAAGAATTCGAGAGAAAGCTTGCATCGATTTCCTATAAACTGTCCGCAGTGCATTATCGTATACGAGAGAATACCTTGGTGCTGCCCTTTGACAAATATCTATCTCAGGAAGAGTCGCCGTCAACAACCACCACCTACTCCGAGCACTTAAAAAAAGGCACTACGGTGTTTTTGGTGCGTCCCGATATCCTCAACGATGTCTATCACCTATATTGCGCAGGAGGAGAGTACGGTGGTGTCGCTGCCATACCCGATTATTCCACCAGCGTCTTCATGAACAATCTGTTTAGAATCATCAAAGAGAACGCGGATTTAGACAAATTGGAAGAAAGTGATGACGAGGAAGAGTTTGAAAACCCCAACATCGACAAGTTCGTTCATTTGGATGTCAGCCACCGACTAGAATGCCGCTACCACAAACGACATCGGAAGTGGATACCCCTCCGGGTAGCACACGAACGCGCGGAATTGGCCAAGCTCCATGACCTCCAAACCATCCAAAAATAAGCATGAAATTATAATCTGCGCTATATATAACCAAGCAAAACAACAAGCTACGAATGTCAGCTGGTACAGGAGCATCCAATTTGGGGTATGGCAACGTGCCCCCTTTTAGCAACAACAGCCATGTGAACGGCGACAACTCTCATTATCCGGGCAATTTCGGCAGCACTGTCGTGCCAGGTACACCTCCTGGACCACTCCCTGGTCTAGGAGGCACCAAGAGCAATGTGGACGCTGCAGCAGGAATTTATCGAGGAGGGGGCGACGTCTTGAAACGAAAAATAAAAAATATTAGTAAACAGTATAAGCGAATGAAGGCTGCAAGCAGAAGAATCCGTCGGTTGAAGACCCTCTTGCGGAAAAGCGCTAGAAAACTACGACGCAGTCACAAGCGAACACACAGTCGTCACAAGCGAAGACCTCGTACTAGCAGAAAACAACGTGGGGGCTATGCACAGTACGGAAACAACTTACCCTGGACCCAAACCTATCAAGTAGCAGGCGTCAACCTGCCCGCAAGTCAATTGGCACGGGCCAATCCCCCTCCTATCTCTGTTGTCGGAGGCAACTGCATTGACAACTACGATCATTATACCAATATGGGATTCCCTAGCAAGGGACATTAGATGAGAAAAAGCTTTTGAATAAATTGTTTCAATGTTATAAAATAATTTATTTTTATTTTTCAAGTGTTCCATATTCAATTATTCAATTATTCAATTACTTTTTTTTTATTTTGCATTCCTATTTTTTCAGCTTTATTAAGCAGACCTCCAAAGCTTCTTTTCCGTCTTCGTCATCCGAGCTAGCCACCTCTTCTCTCTTACAGGCTGCTTTACTAGCTAATGGGTCAAAATCTACGCGCCATTTTGAGTAATCCGTGGTGTATTTTGGGCTCGTCGTGTACAAAATCTTGTAGTTCTCCTTCTTGTAAAACGTCTTGCGTTTGCGCCATTGATTCTTGAACAAATCGTGGCTGTCCACAATGTCCACCACCAACGGGCTACTGTGCTTCTCTCTTAAAATGCGCCCCACACTCTGTTCTATGTCGGTCTTCGGTGTCGCCATAATCAGCGTCGTGAGGGTCTTGATATCCAACGCCTCCGAAGCCATCGCATACGTTGCTATCACCACCTGTTTGCCCTCTGTTTCTTTCAGGGCATGCTCCTTCATGCCACCCACATAGTAGCCGACCGTTGCCATGTTTCGGTGAGCTATCGCATCGTGCAAATACTGTAGCACATTCTTGTTGTGAGCAAGAATCATTACCTGCTGTTGTGGGTTCTCTTTTAGCATGTCGGAGAGAACTTTCAAAATAAACTCACTGCGACGGCTGTACTCGCATAACTTGGAAATCATGGTGCTGTATTGTGGACTGCCACGGTAATCCAACTTCACTTCGTTGAATTCATCGTCGTCCACCTTGTACTCAATGGCCCGCACCAAGACAGCACGGTCATTGTCTCTCTTCGATTTGTAGACCACCTCTCCCAGAAACATCTTGAACACCGGTGTGGTGCCATCTTTCCGGTTCATCGTGGCCGAGAGACCCAGCATATACTTGGTGACCAACTTGAAGAGCGCATTCGAGAATACCTCACTGGAAATATGGTGCACCTCGTCGATAATGGTGAACCCGAAGCTGGAGAACACGGAGGGAGGATACTCCTTCATAGAGAGACTTTGCAACATGCCAATGACAATGTCCTTGTCCTCGATGTCCACGATGGGGCCCTGAATCTTGCCCACCCTTGCCTCCGGCAAAAACTGCTGGATTCTCTCTATCCACTGGTTCATCAGAAACTCTTTGTGAACGATGACCAACGTTTTTTTCTTCAATTGGGTGATGATATGGAGAGAAGCCGAGGTTTTGCCCCATGCACAGTAGAGCTCCAGCAATCCACCACCGTACCGGGCCGTGTGGCAATGGTCCACAAATTTCTGTACCACAGGTGCTTGATAGTCGCGTAGCTGGCCATGAAATGTCAAGTCGATGTCGTCCCCTTCGGAAATTTTGTACTCTTTAGGTGGACCAAAATTTTCGATTCCATAATAGTGTGGAACATAAAATTTATTGGGTGATTCGCGGTACACAGGGTACGTTTTGGCATTTTGTTCATTGATTCCCATGGTAAATGGTTTTATCGTGAGTTCGGTGCGTATCTGCTTTTGTCTCTCGATGGTCAATTCGCTTTTGGATACAGTGTAGCCTTTTTGGCCGAGATAACTGTTGAAAGTACTTTTCATTTGAGTTTGTGAAATAGATAGATAGAGAGAAAAGGGGTTTATATTTATTTAGACTATTGTCTTGTTTTTATATTACTTTCACAATATTCAAAAAATAAAAAAATCTACTATTATGGTATAATAAGATGGACAGCTTCACAGAGCTTTTTAACAAAAACCACAAAGGAGAACTGCTATTGGTCGTTCTCATGGCCTTATATTTGGTGATGGGTTTCAAACTTCCCGAGATGGTGGGTGCCGCCGTGGACCATTTGGTTGGCAAGGTGGTCATCATCTTGGTGGTTGTGTGGCTCTTTCTTTACTGTAACCCCGTCGTGGCGGTCATGGCAGCTTTAGTGGCATTTGATTTGCTTCGTCGTGCTGCCGCAGCGTCTGGTACCCTTGCCTCTCTCAGCAAATATGCCCCCACCGAAGAAAAGAAGATGTCGCAGTTCACTGCCTTCAACCAATTTCCCTACACTTTAGAGCAAGAAGTTGTTGCGAAAATGGCCCCCATTGTCCACTCCGGTTCTTCGTTCACCCAAGCGAGTTTCAAGCCCATGCTTGACAATTTGCACGACGCTTCCACCTTGTAAACTAAAAACAGAAACAAGAAAGAAAAGACACGATTTCCCTTTTTTTCTTATTTGCTTGGCTCCGCACCAAACTCCCCTCCTAGCGACAACGACAAGGAACTAAATACGGAGCCGATTCCATAGAAGAGTAACAAGAACACTATTATCATTACCCACATTATGAGCAAAAACTGCAACAAAGGGCTATTCGCAATGTTCGAGAAATCGACACTCGTCGATGGTTTGTCGTACATGACCCCAACGTCTTCCCCAAACGAACCAGTCGGTTTGCAGGATATATAGATACCGTCCCCAACTGGCACACCAGTGATGGGACCATTGGAATTGTAAAACAAGGCGTCTCCAGGGGTCGGCAGCATGAAAGGCTTGATGATTTGTTGAAGTGTTTTCAAGGTGTTCGAGCTCAAGGGAATTGCTTCCAGTGCACCATACACAATCCAGTCAATCCGCTCCGAGACATACGCGAAATAGGGTTTGCGCGGGACAATCGTCTGCAAGGTGAAGTTGGTGATGTTCAGGTTCGTGGAATCACCGGCACTTGGTGCATTGGTGGCGACCTTGCGAATGACCTCCGTCAGCAGCGAGGATGCCGACGACGATTCGCTGGACATAGTGAACGGAATCGCTACATTCAGATGGTTGCCACCTTTGACAGGGACATGCTCAATGATGATTTCACCAGGCATCCGCGCACCATTGAAGATGTGCATGGATGGTGACACGATGGTGATGGAGGAGACAGTGTATTGTTCGCTGTTGTATGTCACTGGAGGCACACTCGAGTCGTCGTACGTGATGGTAATTTGAACACCTTGGTTGGTGGCGGTGGAATTGCTTTCTGAATACTTGAACGCATAAGAACATTTCAAGTCACATTTTCCAGCGACGTTTTCGTGGGAAATATTTATGTTTTGGTCACTCATTAATATAAGTATATAAATAAAAATATTAATTTATTTATATAGAATGAATTTAACTAAAGGAAAAATATCCAAACTGTATGGCAAGAAAAGGCAGAGCTTAAGGAAACCCAAAAGAAGCGGAGCACGCAACCGAAAGACATTTAGGAAGCGACACTTTAACTTGGCCACCAAATCATTGAAACGGTATGGTGGAATG
>Ga0209550_10000351_pt1 | contig 41871 bp, 33 predicted proteins | sample LauGreSuBDMM15SN_2_FD_187567 | JGI IMG/M metagenome (GOLD analysis project Ga0209550, IMG submission 187567) | Freshwater lake microbial communities from Lake Michigan, USA - Su13.BD.MM15.SN (SPAdes) (version 5) | ecosystem: Environmental > Aquatic > Freshwater > Lake | place: Lake Michigan...
CCTTTTCTTTTTCCTTTTTTTCATTTTCTATTTTCCAAAAACTTTCTCCAAAAAAAATCTCCCCCCCTCTAAAAAAACTTACACAAAATACTTACCCGAAAAAACGTACTTTTCATAACATTATTTCGCTTTCGTTTGGTAATACAACTGTATATAGTTTGATCACTTTTGTGACGACCAGTGCGACAATACTTACCAAAAATGTGTAAATTTACACAAAATACTTACCAATTTGACCGAATTAAAGCGCTGTAGTATCGAGCCAGAATGTCTTTAGTTTTGTAATTTTCTTACTATTATTAACACAAAATACTTGCCTAATTTGAGTGTTTCGATGGGTTATCCCCTCTTTTTTCTTATCCTTTTTCCTTTTTTTGCATTTTCCTTTTTTCCTTTTTTCCTTTTTTTCCTTTTTCCTTTTTTCATTTTTCCTTTTCCAAAAACTTTCTCCAAAAAAAATCTCCCCCCCTCTAAAAAAACTTACACAAAATACTTACCCGAAAAAACCATGTTTTTTATGCGATATTTATTACCAAATTCGTAATGGTATTTTATGTCATTATCGACGTTTTGTTACGACCAGTGCGACAATACTTACCAAAAATGTGTAAATTTACACAAAATACTTACCAATTTGACAGAATTAAAGCGCTAGATCGTCGAGCCAAAATGTCTTTCTTTTTACGTTTTTCTTACAGTTATTAACACAAAATACTTACCTGTGACTTCGAGTGTTTTTTCGATGGCAAAAAAGCGCTGTCTCGCAACATTTGTTGGGTTATCTCCTCTTTTTTCTTTTCCTTTTTTTCATTTTCTATTTTCCAAAAACTTTCTCCAAAAAAAATCTCCCCCCCTCTAAAAAAACTTACACAAAATACTTACTCGAAAAAACCATGTATTTTATGCGATATTTCTTACCTAATTCGTAACACGACTTTCTGTCATTCACTCACTTTTGTTACGACCAGTGCGACAATACTTACCAAAAATGTGTAAATTTACACAAAATACTTACCCGAAAAATCGTATTCCGACGTCGAAATGGGTGACCTATTTGGTCTTCTATCGGAATGAAAGTCTCTCATATTTGTTACTGACAGTAAGGCAATACTTACCGTTTTTGTGTAAACGATCTTCGTCTCATATCCCGAATTTTATATCCGCATTGAATGAAAGAATAATGGAATTTTCTTTTTCCAATTCACATTTTCATTTTTCCTTTTCAAAAAACTTTCTCCAAAAAAAATCTCCCCCCCTCTAAAAAAAATTACACAAAATACTTACCCGAAAAAACCATGATTTTGGAACGAAAATAGAGACTATAATAGGAAGCTGTTTATATGTCATTCTCTCACTTTTGTTACGATCAGTGCGAAAATACTTACCAAAAATGTGTAATTTACACAAAATACTTACTTTTGACGCATATATATATTGCTGTATTATCGAGCCATTTTATTGATTATTATTTGGTGTCCTTACTGAAAATCCTCCAAAATTACACAAAATACTTACCTGTGATGTCGAGGTATTTTAATTATTTGATACTAATGTCTTACATAATATTCATTATAAGGCCGCTTCGCGGCCGCGGAAATAGAGTCTCATATATTTCTTTTTGCCATTCGCTTTTTTCCTTTTTCCAAAAACTAATATTTTTCTAGAAAAAACAGAGCACCCCCCTCTAAAAATCATTTTCAAAATGGTTACATTAAAAATTCCATAAACTCAGATACTAAAATTACAGCGTTTTATCAACACAATGTTTGGTTTTTCGCTGTGAATTTTCAAAATGGTTACATTTTTTTTCAAAATGGTTACACATTTCCCGATATTTTAGAAGACTGGAATTCGAGCACAAGCTTCAACGTAGAACGATATTTCGCTCGAGAAATTTTCAAAATGGTTACTTTTTTCAAAATGGTTACCATTTTGTTCAAGGATTTATGAAACTGAAAATAGAGCGAATGATTAAATTCATCAAATATTTTGGCTCGATAATTTTCAAAATGGTTACTTATTTCGCGGTCTGGGAATGGCCGCTTCGCGGCCCGGGAACAAAGTAATTCTCAATAGTTCATCTTTTGGACTTTCCTTTTTTAATTTTCCTTTTTCATTTTATTTTTCCAGAAAACAGAGCACCCCCCCCCTCCAAAATAATTTTCAAAATGGTTACTCGAAAACTACAATATTCTTGAGACTGAGAATACAGCGATTATTCGTTATCTAAATACTTTTTGGCTCGAAAATTTTCAAAATGGTTACTTTTTTTGCAAAATGGTTACCGTAATTTTCAAGGATTCATGAAACTGAAAATGGAGCAAACATGTTAATTCAAAAAATATATTGGCTAGACAATTTTCAAAATGGTTACTTTTTTTCAAAATGGTTACCACATTTCTTAATTTTTACAATACTATTTTTCGAGTGGTTTGTTATGCTTTTTTACTATTTTGGCTCGAATATTTTCAAAATGGTTACTTATTTTCAAAATGGTTACCTCATATTTAGAATATTTCTGTGACTTTATTGGTTTCTGTTTTGTGAGCATACTTCATATTTTGGCTCGAAAATTTTCAAAATGGTTACCATTTTTAGTATAAAGAATATATTATGTAAGAGAATAAAGAAAAATGGAAAACTGTAAATTGTGTGGGAAAACGTTTCCGAATCAATACATTATGCAACGACATTTATTAAGCGCTAGTCATAAGATTCGATCGATAACAAAACACAATATGTTCACTTGTGAATGCGGGAAAACATACCAACATAAACAAGGATTGTCTCGACATAAAACCCGTTGTCTGAAAAAAGAAATCGCCACAATCAAATCTCAATATGAAACTGAAAATGCGGAACTCAAAAAACAAATCGAGGAACTTAAAGAAAAGACCGTTACGAATAAGACCATTACGAAAGTATTCAATAATAATAGCACCCAAAATATCGAGACACAAGTCAACATCAATTATTATGGTTGTGAAAATCTCGAATATATTACCGATAAATTTATTCAAGAAATGATGAAGATTCCTTATAGTAGCATTCCACATATCATAAAACACATCCATTTCCATCCTGCTCATCCCGAAAATCATAATGTCAAAATTACAAATCGGAAATTGCCATATGCTTCAGTATACAAAAACGACAAATGGGAACTGTCTCACAAACGTAAAACGATCGAAGAACTAATGCAAAGAGGATACGGATTGATGGACGAACGTCTCGATAACTTGGAAAAGCTGTCGGATAAAGGCAAAGAACGATATCAAGCCTTTCAGAACAAATTCGAACAGGATGATCCAGAAGCGTTGAAACAGATCTACCAAGCTACGGAATTATGTTTGATGAACGGAGGAACCCAATAACTATAATCATTATTTGGATTCCCTTTTTTCATTTTTCATTTTTCAATTTATTTTCCCCAAAAAACAGAGCACCCCCCCTCTAAAAAAAGAAAAGACAATAAATATTGAAATTAGCGAGACTGAAAAACGAGCGATCAACATAACGTTTTTTCAGGTTTTGCTCGAGAAATTCGCCAAATGGTTACCGTTTTTTCTATTTTTTACAACACTAATTCTCGAGTGTAACTCGAAAAAACTATTCCACTACCGCTCGAAAAATTCGCCAAATGGTTACTTTTTCGCCAAATGGTTACTTTATTTTTGTCTTTTATTCAAACTGAAAATCGAGCAACCATCGTATTAAAATCAAAAGTTTCGCTCGAAAAATTCGCCAAATGGTTACTTTTCCCCCCGTATAAAATGATCCAGAAACGTTCACAATCCACGAAAATCGTTTGCCAAAGGAGGACCCCACCAACTTTCCTTTTTTCATTTTTCATTTTCAAAACCTTTCTCCAAAAAAAATCTCCCCCCCTCTAAAAAAAATTACACAAAATACTTACCCGAAAAAACATGAATTTCTCGAGATAAAACGAAACTGAAATAGCAATGTGTTTCGAATGAAAATTCCAACTTTTGTTACGACCAGTGCGACAATACTTACCAAAAATGTGTAAATTTACACAAAATACTTACTTTTGACTTACCAAAAATGTGTAATTACACAAAATACTTACTTTGACTTACCCGAATTGTGTAATTTGCTCGAGACCATTTGAGTGTCATTTTTATTAAATATCTGTTAAAAGCCATGACGACTCGAGCGCACAAAATACTTCTCATTTACACAAAATACTTGAAAAGAATATTTAGTGTAATTATAAATGACCTTCCTTTGTGAAGTTTGTTATAAATCGTTTACAAGAAAACAATCCTTAGATCGTCATGTGTCTACAGAAAATGTACACGATAAATTTCTCGAGAAAATACATGCATGTGATTGTGGGAAAATGTATAAACATAAACAAAGTTTGCGAAACCACAGAGCGAAATGCGAAGTCGCCCTAGAAAAATCGGAAATATTCGAAGTATTGGAGCAACGATTGCAAGAACAAAAAGCCGAGTTCGATAAAGAACGAGACGAACTCCGGACCCAAATTGCGATGCTTCTCGACAAACACGCGGGAAATACCACACATAATACTCAGAATATCGAGACACAGAATAACAATATCCATATTCAAATCAATGCATTCGGACAAGAAAATATCGAATATATCAGCGACAAAGCGATCGTACAATGTATCGAACAGATTTACAAGTCCATTCCAGCGCTAATTGAAAAAGTCCATTTCGACCCGAATCATCCCGAAAATCATAATATAAAAATCGCGAATAAAAAACTACCCTATGCGAGTGTCATGGGACAGAATCAGAAATGGAAAACGGTGGATCGAAAAGATGCGATTGAAACGATGGTCGCGAATGGATATAATTTTTTGGACGACAAATATTCGGAAAAGAAAATTCACCTTTCGGATAAAAAACAAGAACGGTTCGAAGAATTTCAAGAAAAGTTCCAGAATGAAGATAAGGAATTACATCGACAACTGAAACAAGAAGTGGAATTAATGGTGTTGAATGGATTGTAATGCGATAATATTATTCTCAATAAAATAATATTATATTATAAATGAATCTTTTGTTTATTGATCGTCGAGTTCAAGACTATTCGGTTTATAATAGGATAACTTCTTAAGGGTCATGCCCAATAAGTTTTATAATAGGATAACCCATTTTAAATCTTCATTTTACACCTTTGTCCATTATTAATATTAAATGCGAATATCGAATTCCGTTATTACATCGTTTATATAAACCCTAGAAAAATTGTATATAATAAGAGTATATGGAAAAAGCGTCCACGGTTCTTCCTTCGGAAATCGCGCACAGTTTCTATGTGACGTATGCGTTTCTGATGACGACCGCTACTATCACCATTATCGAAGCCTTACGAACAAATTCGGCAAAAGTGAGACATGTAATGAATTTAGAGACATGTATTTCTGTCGTGGCAACTTTTTTCTATGGAACCTTTGTCTCGATGTTGAATAATCCTGCCGTTCCGATTGATTATAAAAAAATTAATGATATGCGTTACGTAGATTGGTGTATTACTACCCCGATGATGTTATTGGTGTTATTAATTGCCTTTCTGCACAATAACAAATTGGGCGCCGTCAGTTTCGCATCGTATATAGTTGTCTTCATACTGAACTTTGGCATGTTGGGGTTCGGATATATGGGAGACCATCAATGGTTAGAAAAGGGAATGGCGAATTTCCTGGGATTCAGTTGTTTCTTCTTGATGTTCGGGTATATCTTTATGAAGTTTGTGAGTCCCCAATATAATTTTGCCAATTATGTATTGTTTTTCTCGTTTTTAGTATTGTGGGGATTGTACGGAGTGGTCTATTTCATGAGCGAAATCAATAAAAATATATTTTATAATGTGCTAGATTTATTCGCGAAATGTTTTGTCGGACTCTTTTTGTGGGCATTTTACACTAATATATTTCAATTTTGATGCGCTGGCGTTTTCCGAATTCGGAGACGAGTTCTTTTCGTTCTTTTCGTTTTCGCTTTCGTTTTACGAGGTCGGAGTGTCCGAGTCCAAGACGTTGGAGTCCGTGACCGTTTGATCTTATCCACATAAATAATATTCCCGGTCATTTTTTTCGCCAATTCTTCTAATACATCGTCGTTCTCTGTCAATTCATTTTGTTTTCTATTTTCCAAAATCAATAACTGGTCGGCCGATTTGGCCGCGTTGAACAACTCGTTAATTTTCATTATATTCATGAAATTTTTTGTTCGTCGTTTAATTTCCTTTTTTTGTCCTATTCCATTTGGTCCATTGATTGCACCCTTGACGCACAAGTCTTGTTCTGGCAAAACGGGGATATTCGTACTCTTCACTAACGCGGCGATCATGGCGTCTTCTGTCATTTGTGGATTGTCCAAGTGGACAATCATGGGCAAAGTATCGAAATCGTCATTGAAACAAGATTTTTTTAGTGGGATATATTCTCGAAACCCAAATTTGTTATATAAACAAAGCCCTGCTGTATTGCTATAATTATTCGCCAATTCTAACAATCCGTTTGAAAACTGTCGAGCTTTGAGAGTGAACACGTACAAAAATAACAAAATGCGCCCGATTGGTGCTCCCTGCGAAAAAGAAGAAGTACAAATCAGATTCAAAACAGGAATCTCTTTGTATTCTTGCATGGGACATTCGCCAATTTCCGTTATCATGTACCCCACCACGTTTTTCACCTGAATATCTTCTTCGGAAACGCCTTTGATAATAATAACAAAATCGAAAGAATCGTTTACACCATCGAATACTTTGTGGAACAGTCGTTGGAAATAATCCTCTCCTATCATTTTATTGCATACATTAAACATTTGATTTTCTAAATGTTTGTATTGAGAACTTTTCGATGGAGAAGTTTTCAAAGAGGAGGAATCCTGTAATAACGTCAATTGGTCCCTTAGAACGATTTGCAACCCATTCTCCTTAACGAATTCCAGTACGTTTTGGGGAACGATTTTCTTGTCAAAGATCATTATATTCTTTATACCCATAAAAAATATTCTCATATAATATAATGTTTATTTTCGTGTTGATTTCTTTATTGGTATTATGTTTAGTATGTTCCAATAGAAGCGCGGAATCATTTGTTTCAAACTCAGACTCGAATATATTTGATAATGCGGGTAAAACTTTGGAAGAGGGAATAACCGAAGAAGTAAGAAAATTAAATACCGCGAACCCGAATCCTAACCTGAACCTTCTTATGAAGGCGATAATTGATCAATTCAATGCATCCGCAATAAAGAATATAATAGATCCCAAAAGCAGTATGTACACGGATGGATCATTTGATCGTGAGGCAGATTTGTTTCTCAATATAGATGAAAACAGTAAGGCAACAATAAATACTATTTTAACGAATGCAATCGTCGTACTTGAAAAACTGAAAAGTAAATGTTCCCCTCAGGCAACTAGCAACTACTGAAAATCTAAGAAGTAATGATTCTAGGAACCACGTTAATCGTTTGTAATTCTTGCGCCATGAGTTTGAACGCATACGGAATTTCTACGTACGAGAATTCGGTGCAATTGTCGCACGTATTGCATTTATGCACCGTCATGCCTGGTTTTGCCCGCATGATTCCTTTGTCCCCGTTGTTAAAAGTCGCAATCATCCCGCATTTATTACACACATGAACTGCATATTTGTCGGCGACATCATACATACGTTCGCGACAAAATCGCGACATTCCATGCGCCAACATGACATCACGTTCCATCTCTCCAATTCGGAACCCACCATCTCTGCTCCTTCCTTCGGCGGGTTGCCTCGTCAGATTTACCACGGGTCCAATCGAACGACTGTGTTCCTTGTCATTCACCATGTGTTTTAATCGCTGATAAAAGACGGGTCCCACAAAGATATTGGTTTCGATTTGTTTCCCCGTATGCCCGTCGTATAAGACTTCGTTGCCATAGCTTTCGAATCCGCATTTTTGTAGTTCTTGGGCAATCGTGTAGACATCCAAGTTGCCGAAACTGGTCCCGTCTCCAAACATTCCTAATTCCGTCAACACTTTCCCCAATAAGGTTTCTTTCAAGTGTGCAATCGTCATACGAGAGGGAATGGCGTGTGGATTCAAAATAAGATCCGGTCGCAATCCGTCTTTCGTAAACGGCATATCACATTCGGGGAGAATATTTCCTACAGTTCCCTTTTGCCCATGACGCGACGAGAACTTATCCCCAATAACCGGTTTACGCAAGATACGGACACGGGTTTTCGCAAAGTTACACCCTTCACCGTTCCTCCCCGTATAGTTCTTGTCAATATAGGTTTCCTCGGTCGTGCGGAAACTTTTGCTTTGGTCTTCGTATTTGATGGTTTTAGTCGGATCGTTCCGATTTTCCTTGATGGGGGCCACTTTGGCGATGATAATGTCTCTGTTTTCCACCTCTGTGTTTTCAGGAATAAACCCGTGCATATTCAGTTTCCCATAATTGCCGTGTTTGATGGACTTGGTTTTGGTGGGATCGGGTTTGCATCGGATAATTTCATCTCGAATCACATTCTTGTCCTCATCCTTTTCGGTATGGTAAATGGTCGCGAGAAACAATCCACGATCAATGGCGCCTTGATTGATCAATACACTGTCCTCTTGATTATATCCTGTATAAGACATGATCGCCACATGGATTTGTACCCCTGAAGGAATACGATTCAATTGCAAAAAGTCCATCATCCGAGTATCCACCAAAGGACGCGTCGGATAATTCAACGTATATGCCGTTTTATCCATACGTTTGTCGTAGTTTTTCGTGCTGATCCCAATCGCTTGTTTTGCCATGGCACATTGATACGTGTTTCTTGGCGCTTGATTACAATCTGGGAAAGGGACACACGAAGCCAGCACCCCCAAAAGAGTACACGGATGTATTTCACAGTATGTATATTGAGTCGGCGTTGCGTTTCCTACATTGGTATATTGTCCTTTGGATTTGATGGCAATCATGGCGTGGTTTTGTTCTTCGGGGTCAATGTATTCAATCACGGATTCTTCGAGTCGGGTATCCGTGAGCAAATCATTCCATTTGAGATCTCTCGATTTCAACTTGTCGATGATTTCTTTGGTGATTAACACCAGATTATCTTTCACACGAAAGACAGGACGTGTCATTCTTCCACCGTCATTGCACACTCGAATTTCCATACGTTGGTAATCGAAAATGATGGACGTGTAGATATAAATAATTCCTTTGCATTTTTTTTCTTTTAAATTTTGATAAAGCGCAAGGGGATTTTCACTCACACCGACCCAGGAACCGTTGATAAACACTTTCACTTTGTCGTGTAACTCGCGCGGCGAAGCCGCGTCCTCAATAGCCAAGATATGCGGTTTGACATATTCGTACAAAGATTGACTCTGTGTCGGGATGGTCAAGTGGGTCATGAAGGAAATATTCTTGACGACACCAATCGATTGACCTTCTGGCGTTTCCACGGGACACAAGAATCCCCACGTGGTATTGTGCAGTTTGCGCGGGGCAATCAATTCTCCCGTCTTTTCCAGCGGAGTATTCACTCGGCGCAAATGGCTCAGGGTACCGAGATAAGTCAAACGATTCAACACTTGAGCCACACCAACTTTGCTACTACTATTGGATTGTTTGACACTGAAATCCCCCGTCGATAATGCACGGTTCATTCCGTTCTCAATCGTCGTAGGTTTGAATATTTTGTAAATGTTGGTCATATTGATAATGTTTTCGTAATCTTCCGACGATTTCCAAGGCCCGAAATTGATTTCTCGAACGACTTGTTTTTCCACGTCTTTGGCGAAACGAATATAGTGATTGCGAAATAAATTGTTCAACAAAGTGCCCGGCAATTCAATACGTTTGTTTAAATAAGAATCGCGATCGTTCGGTTCGTTCCATCCCAGCGCAGTACGAATCAACCGATTGGCCATATATCCCAACAAATATAGTTTCTGGGGCATACTTTTGCAATGTGGGAACAAATCGTTTTGGAATATTTCTTTCGTGTAATCGAGTTTTTTCATCGGTCCCGCTCCTTTGTCGGTCTGATACGGATTGTACGCGACCATAGACATGACATGTTCCAATGCCTCTTCCTGGACTGTTTCCAGTTTTGTCATATACCCCTTGGCATCTTCCATGGATGCCTGTAGGAACTGCAACATATCCTTGTATTTATCATCTTCTACGTGTAACAAAATGTATTCACAAATCTGTTTATCCGACAGAACTCCTAACGCGCGAAACAATACAAAGAGTTCAATATATTTTTTTTGTTTGAGTCTCGGAATGACGACGTATAGACCACGACCATAGATATTGGTTTTGCAGGAAACCATCATCTCCACTTGTTTGGGAGAGATACATTTGTTATCGGGAACCGACTTGAATTCGGCGACCCAGTCCCATTTGGGAGTATTTTTTCCGTTGAAGACATAAACGCGATTTTCGGCGGCGCGTTCTTGACAAAGGACCGTTTTTTCACTGCCTTTGATAATGAAATATCCGCCACAATCCATCTCGCATTCGCCCGTCAATGCATTGGACACGTGACTATATTGGGTAAGAACGCAGATGGAGGATTTTAGCATGACGGGTAAACTACATAGTTTGACTTTGGGGATGAGTTTTTCAATGATTTTTTCTTCGTTTTGAGCATCTCGAATAAGATATTGTATTTTGACGTCGACGGTGGCAGTGGAGGAATAGGTGAAATTTCGTAGTCGGGCTTCCTGAGGCATCATGATTTTGGTGGCGCCATTGTTTTCATAAATCTGTGGAGGCTGAAATTTTAGATTTGTCAAGTATAATTTGGTGATGAGTCCATATTGAGCAGTGTCCGGATTATAATCGTTTTCGGATTTTATTGTGACTGGATTGAACATTTCAATGGTGCGTTGCATTTGATAATTGACAAAATGATTATACGACTCGATCTGATGTCGAGTTAAACGCTCTAATGGTTTTCCATCAAAGTACGAAGCCAAAATGTCAAACGGTTCATGGATATAATCACCCAAATGATCCATCAACAATTCTTCCACTTTTTCTTTTTCTGATTCTTTTTCTTGTTGTTGTTTTTCGAATAGATAAGATTGCTTCAATAGTTCTGTAATATCCTCTGGTTTCGCCTCTTTTGCTTTTGCCCCTTTGGCAACCTTCTTGGAAACTTTCTTAACAGGTTTTGCAATCATATCCATTTTCTCGATTATTGTTGTCGAGTGGGATTAGATTATTAATAAAATCAATTTTTTAAGTTATTTTTTCGGACAATTTTTTTCAAAAAAACGACTTTGTCAGAAGGATTCCTTTGCACAAGTTTTTTCGCACATTTTCCTCGGAACAACACAACAATTCAGAAATGTCTTTGTTGGATCTGATTTTTTTCAATTCATAATCATATTTCAAGTGAAAGACGCGTTTCATAAATGGATCGAAACGATTGATAAAGTCCCAAAACGTATTCAAAGTATCATTGTGATATAGTTTGTCTGTTTTTTCGCTCCAGTGCCACGATTGTTTGTGCCACGGTTGCAAAGATTCTACAAATAATAATTTTTTGTATTGAGCCATGGAGCTTTCAGATAAATGTTTTTTGCCTTTATTTCGAATACTTTTCGGCAACGTACTCAAAGAATACTGATCGGTAATCACTTTGTATAATTCACTGAGTAGATAAATATTGGCAAATTGGGTAAAAGACACGCAACCATTATATTTGATGACCGATTTATACAAACCATACTTGCTAGAAACAATGAGTTCGTTCAAATGAATGTCTCGACATTTAAAAGAATGCGTTTTTTTGAATGCAAGTGCTCTGCTAACCGCCCAATTTTCGTAAGAACAATATAATATTTTATTGATTGATTTTCTTTGTACACAAGTAATTGGCGATTTGATTAGTTTCACCACGAGTCTATAATTTTCGTGGCTTAGATATAAACATGCAAACCAAAATAAGAACATAAATTCTAACCGCGATTCTTTTTATTATCATATTTTTGTAATTGAGAAACATCCCATATAAAATAAACACTATTATTAAATGAGGAAAAATGTAAGTACATTTCGTTTTATAGCAATACTAATTTTAATTTTAATTTTTCTCGGTTCTGTCTATTATGTGACTATCAAAAGGGGAAAAGAAGAATTTAAGACAGATAAAAAGTTTGCAAATGACAAAGTATGCAAAATGTTATATTTGAACGGAGAAAATTTAGAATATACTGTAATAAAAAACGTAGTCAGTGAAAAGTTCTGTGATGATTTTATCGAAAGTGCCAAAAGTTATGCCAGTGAAAACGGTTGGACCAAAAAACGACACGATGATTATCCGACCACTGATAATTTAATTACTAAGGTTTGGCCACAATACGACTATGTAACTTCTGTCGTTCGTACGAAAATTTTCGAAGCTATATCAAAAATGTACCCAGTTTCAATTGAAGATCTGGGAATTTCGGAAATGTTTGTAGTCAAGTATGATCCCAAAAAACAGTCGCATTTAGAAGAGCATGAAGATGGAAGCGAATTTAGTTTTGTTATTGCACTGAATGATGATTATAAAGGAGGGGGGACTTTTTTCCCCAATTTGAAAAAATTAGTGAAACTCAAAAAAGGCGATGTATTAATTTTTTCTGGTCAAAACAGACATAGAGGGGAGGAAGTAACAGAAGGAATCCGATTTATACTTACAGGCTTCCTTTTTTATAAAAAAAAGGATTATTGTGAAGCGGATGCCTAATCTTCTAGAGCCTTGCTTTTGATTGGACAAACGGTATAAAAGTAACAATACATAAATATAAAATGACCAATTCGCTGTCTCATTTTGTGCCCCCTCCGTTTTTTGTGGAAACGAACGAGGAAGCAATCCAAAATATGGGAAATATTCATTCCAAACTACATACAAACGTGAGAACAAACAAGTCATATGTTATTTTGAATTACGACAAAAATATGGTTTGCGACGACGATTTAACGCGAGGAGTATACAATTCCGTGATTGTAAATCCACAGAATCGGGAAATAATGGCCATCGGTCCTTCGAAACCACGCTCTTTTCAATCGTTTTGCGAACAATATTCTTTGCCCCAAGACATAAGCGATTTGTACGTCAACGAGTTAATCGAAGGTACTCAAATTCAATTGTTTTTCGATCCACAAACCGATGGATGGGAAATCGCGACGAGAAATGCCGTGGGCGGGAATTATATTTTTTATCGAGAGCCGAATAAAATAAGTCCCACCTTTTTGCAAATGGTGATGGATGCATTTCAAGAAAGTCCAGACGCAGATTTAAATAGTATTTCGTTTTTGTCTCGTTTCGAAAGAAATTGTTGTTATCATTTTGTATTGCAACATCCTTCCAATCGATTGGTGCAGAATATTCTTCGTGCAAAAATGTATTTGATCGGAGTCCATCAAATGAGAGAAGACGGCGTTCAATTTATTCCGCCCACGGAATATGAACTATGGGACTTTGGAACAAATGTAATCCATTTCCCCAAAAATTATACGAATAGTATTATTTATCGAGAGAATCAGAATGTATATCAGGAATACGTAGATACATTTGCGTCGATTCAATGTTCTCCGACACAATATATGGGCGTCGTGTTTACCAATGTAAAATCTGGCGACCGATCTATTGTTATCAATCCCCAATATGAATCGATGCAAGTGATGAGAGGAAATTCCCCGAATATCCAGTATCATTATTTGTGTTTAAAAAAGACGAATAAAGAAAAAGAGTTTCTGCATCATTTCCCGTTTTTCAAGAAAATGTTTTCGGAATTCCATCGAGAATTCGAGAGATTGGTACAACATATTCATCAATCCTATTTTATTCATTATATTCAGAAATCAAACGAAACGATTTCGCCCAAATATTATGGACACATTAAACAAATCCATGAGAATATTTATATTCCTTCGTTGCTCTCTCAAAAAGTGATTGTGCGCAAAGAAGTGGTTCGAAACTATTTATTGGACTTGTCTCCCGCGAGTATATTGCACATATGGAATTATCATATTCGAGAATAAATAGTTAGAAAAACAGTCTATATATACAGCGAAAATGCAACTGTTCTTTACTTTAGCAAAACGCCGTTCAGCAACCCAAAAAACATATGAAAATGAAAACTATAATATAGCATTATTTAAATGTGGCACATTTATGGGAAAATATATGATTTAAGTACATTTCAAGATCAACATCCTGGGGGGAAATACGTTTTGGAAAAAACCAAAGGACAAAAAGATATTACCGCATTATTCGAGACATATCATGCATTTTCTAATATAGAACAAATAAAGAAACAACTTGCCACATATGAGATTCACAATAAGGAAGAACCGTATCCCGATTTCACGAATTATCGAAAGCTAGTGTCGAAAGTGAAGGAACTTTATCCGAATCGAAAATCAATAAAAGCAACGACTTGTTTTTTTACTCAGATGACCGTGACACTAAGTGTGTTATGTATTGCATTTTATTTTACGTATATTGCGAATGTATCGCCGATTGTGAAATATTCCAGTCAAATCGTATACTCTGTTACCGAAGCATCCATTTTGTTCAATGTATTGCACGACGGATCGCATTATGGAATTTATATGGTTCCTGTGGTGAACGAATGGATTTCGAAACTAGCCAACAATTTCGTATTTTGGAATTCAAACACTTGGTTTCATCATCACGTCTATTTACATCATTCTTTTACGGGATTAGAAGATGATCCTGATCATAAAATTTACTACAAAACAAATATGTGGAGTCTTCTTGCAATATATACACTTATTCCAGGGCAACTTATTGGTCAAGCCTTAATTTACGGATTGATTCCTTTTCGAAAGAAATATGCGTTTTATAAAGATGAATTTCCTATGCCTAATTATGATTTATTGGACATTTGCATGATCGGAACCAAGTTGTGGTTTATGTTTCATGCAGGGAGTATTTGTTTTTTGATACATGTTTTTGTTATCAACACGCTTTACATGATTAATATATATCCGAACCATACATCTTACGAGTCGCAAGTAGAAAATAAGTATTCGGGCAATGATTGGGCACAAATGCAGATTCGACACAGTGGTAACTTTTTGCCTGGAAATGTTTTATGGACTAGAATGTTTGGGAGTATAAATTATCAAATCGAACATCATTTGTTTCCAAATATGTCGAATATTCATTATCCGTACATCTCTCATATCGTTCGACAATACTGCAAAGAAAATAATATTCCGTATGTCTCCCACTCTTTTGTCGACGCATTTCTCTCGTTTCAAAAATATATTGAAACTAAAAAAATAAAATAAAATTGAAAAACTTTGGAAAGAAAAATGACATTTAAAAAATAATGTTCTTCTTAATCTTGTTACTTTCGCAATTTCAGTTCCACAATGCCTTTCAGTTTCGTACCTTTCAGTTTCGCCATGCATTAGTAAATACATGGCGAAACGAACCAACGGGAATAGATAATGAATATTTAGAAACATTCATAGAAAAATATCAAAATCTTAATAAAAAGGAAAATAAAAAGGAAAATAAAAAGGAAGTGGAAGTAAAACCGGAGAAATCAGTTGAGCCGATCATCACGTGGGCATCATAAACAAAAGAATATGTATTATTATCAAAATGAGAAATGCTTTGTTATTGTTTATGGTCGTCTGTTATCTGACGCCCATTTATTACGTGTATTCTAATTACAATGGCAATAAATGTGTATCGAATATTATGTGACGCGAATTGCAAACATATTATTTTATTTTTTATGTTTCTTATGGGAATCGGAACCATATTATACGAATTGGAGCGAAATGATACTGTTTCGACCATTTGTATATGTATAATCCTTGTGGGAATATTTGGATTGATATCTGTCGATGAAACACAGACGATTCATTATGTTTTCGCCTCTTTCGTTTTTCTCGCGATAATACTTTTTATGATGAGACATTGTTTAACGGGGAATCCGATCCTTTTACACAATTTCGCATTGAAAATGCGCAATCAGCATCACCTTCCTCATTCATTTCTGCCCGCAAAGCGGGCGATTTGAATGAGAAAAGGTGTAACCTCTCTGGGTCTACAAATAATAACGTTATTGTATATGTGTATAAACATGTGTATAAACGAAGATATTTTTATTGCGGAAATCGTTTATGTTGTCAATTTCGCGTGTTTTTATCTTTATTTACATCAAGCCGATGCCGATTCGTGGTATGCGACCGACAGTTTGCTCAACAATTGAATATATTTTGTGCAATGCGCTTTATTGACCGCGTCCATTTGCCTGAGAGGATCTCTCAATGACGAGTCAATGATCTTCATAATTTCACCAGCATTCGCCAAAGAAGATAAATCGGATTCATAATCCTTTTCCAAAAAGAAATTGATATCTCCCCCATCAATTGCATCTGAATAGGGTGCATAGACGTGGGCATACCACACTTTGATGAGAGAAGCGGGTTTTGCAAACTTGATTGTTTGAAAATATCCCTTTGAAACGGGAATCGACTTGTTTTCTGGGAAAATGATTATAATATCATCTAAAAAATCGAAAAACTGAGTATTGAACGCTTTCAAGTAAGAAGAGGTCATTTAAAAATATATATGAAAGTTCATTTATATATATATTTTTCAAATTCATATTCATATAGAGGAGAGAGTTTGAAGGGATGGAGGTAAAAACGAAGGCGCGGTCTGCCCGAGTTCTTCATTTCTTGCCATTTGCAAAGTGTCAATCGTTACTTTTTCGGACAATTTATTCGGACGATAAGTATCTGGAGGTGTTTTTATTGTCGTGGTCGAATGACCATCCGCAGAGACATAATTGTGCATTTGTCTCGCGCCTCCGATTCCTTTGGTGCTCAATTCTTCTGGAGTTGCGCTATAAAACGTATATTGTTCAGACACGATTGATTTATTGGAAAAATTAGAGAAAGAATATCCACTTGGCTCGCCGTCTGTCGATGTCGCATATTCCGTCTGTGAAGATACTTGTGTTTGAAAATGAGATAAAATGGCATCGCCTAAAACCACATTATAGTTTTTCTTGACCAATAACAACGCGGGAACGCTGTGTACATTCGGAGGCAAAAGAATAGAGGTTCCATTTTCCAAAATAACGTACGTTTGTCCGCTGGTTGTATCTATTTTTCGTTTGTCAACATTAATGCAATTCAAATTCTTTACTAAATCATGTTTGACAAGATATGCAATTAATTTTTGAGAATGTTTACAATAATTACTATAATATATTATATCCATTTGAAGTTGTAAGTTCCTCTATTTTTTATATGAGTTTTTTATAAATTTCGTTCTTACGCCTATTTCAGATTCGAACTAATACACATAGAATATAAAAGTCTATTTTGGATATAAATGATGAAACCCATTAGCAACGGATACAAGAGATATACCATACTTGAAATCGAAAATTTCGAAAAACTTCCTTGGAACGCACTTATCGCTAACGCAATGGCTGCCAGGAAGAACGAAATGTATGCGAGAATGGAGAACACATAAAAAAGAACGCAATAACTTTTGTCTAAAGGACCGAAAAGGTAATTTTCAAGCGTCATTTGATATATATATATTTGGTAGAAAAAAAACATCCTAGGAAAAAGGGGGTTAAAAAACGGTTGAAATGCTGAAGGAAAAAAAATCACAAAAAACAGAAAACAGAAAAAAACAAAAACACAAAAAAAAACAGAAAACAAAAAAATAGAAAACAAAAAAATAGAAAACAAAAACACAAAAAATGCGTATCAAGTTTACGTTGAATAATCATTCGGGATGCACCAAATGTTTCGACTTTTACTGCGGACTTTGCGGGGACACGTTTGCGACTAAACTGAAATGGTCAGTTCATGTTTGCGACAGTCAAAACGAAATCGGTGAGAACAAAATGCCGATAAATCAAACTGTATTGAAAGATTGTTTGCAAGGACTATCCGAATTGCCAAACGAAAGTGTCGATATTATTATTTGCGATCCTCCATACAACATTGGAAAAGATTTCGGCAATGACAGCGACAAACAAATCTTCTCCGATTACTTGATCTGGTGCGAAAAATGGATTGTGGAATGTGTTCGTGTCCTGAAACCCACGGGAACCATGTACATTTATGGATGGAGCGAGATTTTGGCTCACTTGTCTGTGCGAGTGCCAATTTCTGTTCGATGGATCGTATGGCATTATGCCAATAAAGTGTCTCCATCTTTGAATTTTTGGCAACGGACTCACGAAAGCATTTTGGTGTGCTACAAACAGAAACCAACATTCAATCGCGACGATGTGAGAGAACCGTATTCGAACCAATACATTCATTCCAACGGGAAAGTTCGAAAGGCAACCAAAGGCCGTTTCAGTGATGGAACTAAGAAAACGGTGTACAAGGTGCACCCCAAGGGCGCATTGCCGAGAGATGTTCTGAAAATCCCCGCGTTAGCTGGAGGAGCTGGATCCAATGAACGAGTCGAACATCCCACTCAAAAACCATTGGCTTTGTGTAGAAAATTGATCGAGGCTTCGAGAAACAAGATCGGAGACACGTTCTTGCTCGTCCCTTTCGCAGGCTCTGGAAGCGAGTGCGTAGCGGGACAGGCATTAGGTGTCTCTTTTTTAGGATTTGAAATCAATCCTGAATATGTATCTTTGTCGAATGAGAGACTAAATGTTTAGAGAAGTACTTATCGGCCATGACCCTTAAGAATAAAATGAGGCTTTGTCCCATTTTAATTATTCATTATTCAAGGGTATAAATATAATATTTTATTGTATATAATGAAGTGTTTACTCGCAGTTATAAAAAGTTTTACTCCCAAAGAAATATATAAACCTCTTGGTAGATGGAGAATAGAAAATTGTATTAATCAAATGAACTACAAAGTTGATTTATCCAATGAAGAGCATTGCTGTCCTTGTGCATATTACGCATTGGAAAAAATTAAAGATAAAAAGGAAAAGAAAGAAACAAAATAAATGTCTACCATCGTATATTCTTCGGTTTGGGTATTAGGTATTTTTTTAAGTTCCACATTAACTGCATTTGGGATCTGTAAGTTGTACAATCAACCGTTTGCCAATCCCGCTCTCTCAAATGAACAAATAATACAACGAATGATAGATATCGGAAAAACGTTGACAATCATTTTAGGTCAAGCCGTTTTGGCCACTGCATTTCTTTGGAATACCATGTTGCCAATGTCCGCACATAATTTTCCGAAAACATTCCTCACGATAATCGTGTTTGTCATTCTTATAGAATTTTTTTATTATATTTATCATCGCATGATTCACAAATATTTTTATGAAATACATAAACAGCATCATTTGATTACGGATGTCTATCCTTTAGATACGTTCGATTTTACGCTTTTGGATTCTTTGGGTCTCGTCGTTTCCATTGGCTTACCCATGTTGCTAATAGAAGTGACCATACTCGAGCAATTTATTATTTTGTTTATTTATATAGTGTCGTCGTATTTGTCTCATTCACGTCAGTTTTATGATCATCATTATAAACATCATTCATTGAGAAAGTGTAATTATTGTATTTTTCTGCCTATTTTTGATATTCTACTCGATACGTATAAGTAAGTCAAAAAATTTAAAAATCTTTTATAGTCGTATGTACAAACGGACACTCGCGTAATTTCGATATTTTGGTACACATATAGTCATCATTTTGCAAAGAATCTCCGCCTTGTTGATTATTAAATACGTGATCTTTTTTATTCACATATTTAATAAAATCTTTTTTGTTGAACCAGAGCAAGGAAATATCATTCATGCTATTGACGCCGATAAAAATAAGTCTGTCCCAATCTTTTTGTTTCGAGACATGATTCATAATAAATTTATCCTTGTCAATAGTCGTGATGATATCCCCTTTTTTCTTTGGGGAAGACCGCAAAGTGGGGGCGGTTTGCGTAGACGATTTCCTAGTTGCCAAACTAAATTTAATCTCTGTTTTCATTTTATTTATCAGCATATCATGTCCAGTTGTGAGAGATTGTGTTACATGAAATCCTTTTTGTTCCATAAATTTGGCAACAAACTTTTCCCCAAAGAGTCCTTTTTGTCTCGGAGTCAAATGAACATAGCCTTCAAACATGGTTCCTTTCCAGGGATCAAATGATTTTTGTTGGATAAAGGAGGTTAGCTCTTTATCTTTCATCATTTTCTTGAAACACGATTGTTTGGTGATATTCATGATGTTTTTAATAATTATGATTTTTTAATTTTTTTCCCGATAAAAATGAAAGAAAAACCGAAAAAAAATAAAATCTAGTTTTATGAAAATGTCTTTTGTTTTTGAACAACCGCTCGACCCATTGTTAATTCGAAGTATTTTATTCGTGCATTCTTCCGTTTCCCAACTACAGCAAGATACAAACAAAGCTACACTCGGGATTGGGTATGATTACGATTCCTTAACTGACGAATTATTGGAATTCAGCCCATTTTCCAATGTCGACAGAATCGGTTTCGCTTTTCATTATTCAGGCAATTCTTCTTCCTTCATGAACGGAGAGTTGTTGTTTACCGAATCTGATTTAGAAGAAACCGCGGAGTTCTCTAAAAACGTCCAGTTCTTACTATCGCTTATCCGCAAATGCAATGTGTCTCGAGTCGATTTTTTAGCGTGTAATACGTTGTTGGATGATAAATGGAAAGTATTTTATCAGATTCTACAAGAACAAACGGGAGTTATCGTGGGAGCGTCGGATAACAATACAGGAAACTTGAAATATGGCGGAGACTGGATCATGGAATCGACCCAGGAAGACGTGAGCCTGATTTATTTTTCGTCTGCGATTGTGAATTTCGCTTCTTTGTTGGGAGTTTATACCGACCCTGCATATGCTAGTATGACATATACAACTGTAGTTCCATCCAGCGGTACAACGAGTACAGCTTCTTTAACAGTAACATCTGTCAAAACATCAGTGCCTGCTTCTTATACTGTTTTTCAAACTTTTGTTACAGACGGCGTAACGTATACAGTGACTAGCATTGATGCCAACGCTTTCTTAAGTTGCACAACGCTGACCCGCATTTCGATTCCAGATGGTATAACAAGTATAGGGTCCTCTGCATTTAAAAATTGTTCGAATTTGACAACCGTTACACTGCCTACGACCAGACTAAAAACAATTAATGCAAATGCATTTGAAAATTGCATAAGATTAAGTATGACGGATCTACCGCTACCTACTGGACTTTTAACTATAGGGGCTTCCGCATTTTATCTTTGTAAATTAATCATTGGTAAAGTCACAATTCCTGGCACCGTCACAACTCTTGGAACTCGTGCATTTGAAGGCACTAATCTTTCTAGCGTGATTTTTACTGAACCTGCAGCAAACAGTATCGCGACTGGTAATTTTTTATTTCGCGTTACGGGCATAAGATACATTGATCTGAGTAAAACTAAGTATACATCGATCCCGGCGCAGTTTGCTCATGGAGCGTTTGACCCTAACGTAACAAATGCAAGACAGGGTACCAGAACGATTATATTACCATACAGTGTAACGTCTATGATACAAGACGCCTTTAATAGTTTTCAAGATGATTTTGAATTATTAGTTCTTCCCAGTGTATTATTATTAACGCCAACTACTCCATATTTTTATTATGGGTCTGCAACCGGAGTTGCCGCGACGTACTATTGCAAGAAACTGATCATGTATACAAGTAGCAATGCCGGGGTTACCAAACAATACTATCAATATGTTGGATTTATGCCAACTATGTCATCAGTAGCCACAAATCCATCAAACAATGAAGTGTTCAATAATATTATTAATAATTTTAAAATGACAACCGTTCGAGAAAATACCAATACTTGGACACCAATTGCTAATCCAGTTTCAGTAACGGCGAATATATCGAGAGTCAGCATTGGTAATCAGTTTATAGTAACGTTTACTACTGTCGTCTCTCAAACGGTATCATACACAATTACAAACGTTTTGAATGGCGATTTGAATACGGACATATTTTCTGGCACTGTCACAACTGGCACGCAGATTACTTACACAGTGCAAACGTCGGAAATAAAAACAATTATTATAACGGTTGATAATGATATATCAACATCCATTTTTTTAAATCCAGATTACATTTTTGAAAATTTAAAATATACTTACACTATTGGAAGCGGGGTAGCTTCGGTCTCTCGCAATAATACCACATTAACAGTCGCCAATATTCTAAATAGTTTCACCGCGAATTCGCTGACATATAATGTCACGACTGTTGATAACCAAGCGTTTATAGAATGTACCTTATTGACAAGCGTCATCCTTCCAATTAATATCACGATCATTGGAACTCAAGCGTTTCAAAATTGCACTTCTTTGACGAGAGTAATCATCCCAAACAATGTAACAAGCATTGGATTTCAAGCATTTCAAGGTTGTACAAATTTGATCTGGATCGCAATCTCGAACAGTGTTGCCAATATAGGAACAGATTCGTTTTTAAACACAGGAACTCATTTTTCCTTAATTCGAAGTCAATTGACAAATTCTATTTGCTATGAATACATCGGCGATATAGCCGATAGATCTGGATCGAAAATGAGTGATTATTTCAACAGTTGGTCATTAAGTAGCAGTTTTTGGAGGCCATTAAAAGATACAATAACGGTGGATCGAATATTTCTCTATCAGGACCAATCTTTAATCGTAACATTCATAGTCAATCAAGATCAATTTCCTATTTTTGGACGTACGACATTAACTTATTCTATAACGGGGGTGAATAGCGCAGATTTATCGAATGTATCGTCGTTGTCGGGAACAGTGCAAACTGGAACAAGTATAACATACACGGTGACAACTTCTATTTTGAAGACACTAGTAATTACTGTCGCAGATGGCGCCAGCGTATCCGTTATTTTAAACCCAGCAAAAACTAAATCGGCTGGAACAATCAGGACAGCGTTCAGTCGATTTTAGACTTAATATTTGTCATTTATTTATATAAATATTTTCTTTCCTACATTACTATGTTGCCCGAAGTAGCAGTTGCCCGCATTTTATGTAGTTGGATATTCATTTTGACCGCTTTTATTTTAGTTATCACGCTAAATGAAAAAATCAATATCGGACCGAGTGACAATTTGATTATTTTCGGGACCACTATCGATACTACCGAGAAATACACAGTGATTGTTATTTTGAGTATTTGCAATAGTGCAGTAAGAACAATGAATACACATATCTTATATCCGTGGGTAATAAACAATGTCCAAGACTCGAAATATGTCCAAGACTCGAAATATGTCCAAGACTCGAAAAATCAAACGAACAAGTACCACGCATATGAAATAACCGCAGTGCATTCTATTTATGGTTTCGTGGATTGGTACATTTACATGAACATTCTTTTGTCTCAAGTTGATTTATTTATGCTCGAAATGGTGGTTGACTTGACTATGGCATTGTTAACCACGAAATACTATTTAGAACGCGAAAAGTCGGGCGAAAAGTCAGAACGCGAATACACACAAATCAGCCAAGAAGAGGTATAAAACAATTTTAGTTTCGAAAAGTGTTTTACGCAACGTATCGATTACGAAGGGTATACGAACGCCGTCGAGAAGTTGTCCCTGATTTTCGGTAACATTTTCTATCCACGCATTTTCGTGAACCCGTTCGGCATCTCTTGGAGCTTCCTTGAGCCTCCTTTCTTTTCATGCATTTGCCGTTATTGCATCGGCGGGATCCAGTACGACATCTAGGTTTCATGGATGGAGTATATTCTAACTCTAGAAAAAAGTTTCTAAATGACGGACTGACAAATAGAATACATCAAACGATTCTGAAGATAAAACACAAAATACATAAACATGGAGATGAGAGCGCGAGTACAGAATACCGTCCCCAATTGATTATAGAGTCCGTGTAATAAAATCATGAAAGAAGCAAGAATAAACACAAACCCGAATATAGACATGACTAAAAATAAGTTACAGAAGTATTGATGTTTTAAAGGACCAAATAAGTAGTTCGACCATGAAGATTCTGTCTCTACCATTATATTTTTACACGATATATTTTCTCGAAACATAAAAATATATCGTGAATAGTTATATAATAGCGAATCGTTATATAGCTGGAAATGGAAGCACTTGACGAGTCCATTATATGGAAGATTATTGACATTTATTTTCGAGACAATCCGTATGCTTTAGTGAGACATCATTTAGATTCTTATAACGATTTTTTCAATCATGGAATTTACCAGATTTTCAAAGAAATGAATCCCTTCAAATTGGAAGTAGATTTCGATGAAGAATTGAAAGAATGTCGATCCAAATGCGCTTTCTTTTTTGGTGGAAAAGACGGAACGCAAATCTATTTTGGGAAACCGACTATTCAAGATACCCACAATCATTACATGTTCCCCAACGAATGTCGTCTTCGAAACATGACATATGGAATGACGATCCATTACGACGTGCATATTGAATATACCCGTATTTTGAGAGAAGATGAGGATCTGATACCAGTAGACAGCAACGGCTTCCGAATTGCGAATGCGGACGTATTAACTCCCTCGGAAGCGGCAGCTAATAATGAAGGACTCAAACAGTCGACGAAAGATCCAAGAAAGCAAATAATAAAAATGAAATTAGACAAGTTATACCTCGGAACATTCCCCATTATGTTGCAGTCTGATTTTTGTATCTTAAAAGGAATGCCGAGAGAAATGCGATACTATATGGGCGAATGTAAAAACGATCTGGGAGGTTATTTTATTATTGACGGGAAAGAAAAAACGGTCATTTCTCAAGAAGAATTCGGCAACAACATGTTGAATGTCTACGCCGTTACTTCGGACGAACGATATTTGTTTTCGGCAGATATCAAATCCGTCTCTGAAAATGTCTCGAAACAAGTGCGAACCATGACGATGAAAATAGTGGCCCCGACAAAAACGTACCGTAATTTGCAAATTGTAGTGAATGTTCCAAATGTGGGACAGCCCGTTCCGTTGTTTATTCTGTTTCGTGCGCTAGGAGTGCTTAGTGACAAAGAAATCATTTCGTATTGTACAACCGACGAAATTTCGTCCTTGGTCGCGCCTTATTTGGATGCATGTATACACGATGCGTCCACGATTCTCACCCAATATGACGCCATTCAATTTATCGCATTGTTGGTAAAAGGAAGATCGATCTCGAAAGCCAAACATATATTGGTAGATTTCTTTTTGCCACACGTGGGAGATGTGAATATGGGAGAAAAGGCGTATTTTTTGGGATACATGGCGCAACGAATACTTGCCGTCGCGATTGGAAAAGAAGTCACTACGAACCGAGACAGTTATAAATATAAACGATTGAAATTGGTCGGGCCTCTCCTTAAAACCCTCTTTCGCGAATATTATAATATTCAATTGAATGAAATCCGAAAAAAGTTCGAAACCCAGTACGAATTAAATAAGTTTATCAATAAAGATGTCTCGACAATGGTGTTTGAAAATTATCAACAAGTGTTTAACAAAAACCGACAGGTTTACGATGGCTTTCGAAAAGCATTCAAAGGAAATTGGGGAGCATATCCGCATACGAAAATAATCGGTGTCGTGCAAGATTTGAATCGTCTCTCCTATAATGGAATGATCAGTCATTTACGAAAAATGAATTTGCCACTGGATGCGAGTGTGAAATTGATTGCTCCACGTATCTTACATGGGTCTCAATGGGGAATCGTAGATCCAATTGATACACCGGATGGAGCGAATATTGGTATACACAAGTATTTGACGATCATGGCATTAGTTACACCCGAATTGTCTCGAGAACCGATGATCAAATGGATTCTCGAAAACACTGCGTTAAAACAGTTAATGGAGTCGTCGCCAATGCAAATGCGTGTTCTAAGTAAAGTGTTTGTGAATGGACATTGGATTGGAGGTATCAAAGATCCCATGACCATGGTGAAGAAAATGAAATTATATCGTCGACATGGATTGTTGCCGATCATGTCTTCGATTGTATTTGATCACACACGAAACACGATATTTATTTATTGCGACGGGGGAAGATTATGTCGTCCGATATTCTATAAAGACGAAAAGACCAATAAATTCATATTTCAAGAAAAGGATACTTGGGAGAAAATCAAGGACAAAATGATGGGATCCAAATCCGATATCTGGTCTCATATTATTAGTGGATTTCAAATCAAGGTACAAGGATTTGACCCAATGGAGGGAAAGTTTTTTTCCATCACCGATTTGTACAGAAACGAAACGTTAGATAGTCCGGCTTTGTTAGAATACATTGATACAAACGAGACAGAAAGTGCGCTTATAGCCATGGATTCCGCTTCTGCGCAAATGAAACATATTCCATATACTCATTGTGAGTTGCATCCCTCGACAAATTACGGGGTCATGTGTAATTTAATTAATTATGTCGAGCACAATCCAGTGACGCGTAATTCATTTTCGTGTGGACAAAGTAAACAAGCATGTTCTATGTATAGTACCAATTACCAAGTTCGAATGGATAAAATGGCAGTGGTTCTCAATAACGGTCAAATTCCGCTGGTAAAAACGCGGTATCTCGAATATATTAATCACGAAGAGAATCCGTATGGAGAAAACGCGATTGTGGCGATTATGTGTTATACTGGATACAACGTTGAAGATGCGATTTTAATTAACGAAGGCGCGATTCAACGCGGATTGTTTCGCACGACATATTATACAACCTATGAAGCCCACGAAGAAAAAGAAGTCGCTTCCGAAATCATCAAGAAAGAGTCGTTGTTCACCAATATTGACAATGCAACCAATGTGATGGGAACGAAATCTGGTTACGATTATAGTAAATTGAACGAATATGGATTGATCGAAGAAAACACGGAATTAGACGATAAAATAGTGCTCATCGGACTCAGTGGTTTGGATACTTCGAACCAAAAAAGAAGAGACCAGTCGAAAGTCCCCAAGAAGGGCCAGCTCGGGATCGTGGACAAGGCGTTCATGACTGATGGAGAAGAAGGGCAACGAATTGCCAAAGTACGTGTGCGAGAAGAACGCATTCCGAGTATGGGAGACAAGTTCGCGAGTCGTGCGGGCCAAAAAGGAACTATCGGAATGGTGATCCCAGAAGAGAATATGCCGTTTACCAAAGACGGGATTCGCCCCGATATGATTATCAATCCACACGCCTTGCCGTCGCGAATGACGATTGGTCAAATGGTGGAATGTATTGTGGGAAAAGGGTGTGCGATGCATGGGAGTTTCGGAGACTGTACTGCGTTTTATAATCGAGAGAATAAAATCGGAATGTTTGGTGAAATGTTGACGAAACATCATTTTCACTCGAATGGAGAAGAAATATTGTACGACGGAATGAGCGGAAAACAATTGGAAGCATCCATCTTTATCGGACCCACCTATTATATGCGGTTAAAACACATGGTCAAAGACAAGATCAATTACCGCGCTCGAGGACCCAATACGAATCTGACACGACAACCCGTTGGAGGCCGAGCGAACGACGGTGGATTACGAATCGGAGAAATGGAACGTGATGGTGTGATTTCTCACGGCGCTTGTCATTTCTTGCAAGAAAGTATGATGGAACGGGCAGATAAATACCAGATGGCAGTTTGCAACCATTCGGGAATGATTGCGATTTACAATCCTGCGAAAAACTTAATGTTAAGTCCGAATTTGGATGGACCTCTAAAATATTCCAAATCGTTGTCTCATGTAGACACGGTGCAAGTCCAACAGTTGAGTAAATTCGGACGAGATTTTAGTCTTATTCAAGTCCCTTATTCTTTAAAATTATTAATTCAAGAATTGAGAACGATCAATGTGAATATGCATATTATTACGGAAGATAACGTGAATCAATTTTCGAATATGGAGTTTTCGAATAACATTGATTTGCTACTCGATCAAAAGGATGCGACACCAAAAATGGTAACGGATCAAATAGCGAATTCGTTGAAATTGCTTCCTGTAAATAGAAGACAAGTTGCACCACAAATTCCATTGCATACACCTGAAGAAGATAGATTGAAGATTCTTGAAACTACAGAATCACCCCAATATCCGTCCAATTCTCCCGCTTTCATTTCGAACTCCCCTTTTGACCCGTCTAATTCTCAATCGCCTCAATGGAACGCCAATACACCTGACGATTATGTCCCGCCTTTTCCTCCCACACCAATGTCCGAGGAGCCTATCAATCTCAAACGCTGGGATTCGAGGTGGGGACCCATGCCAAGCCGTTACGAACTTCATTACTATGAACCCAAAACTCCTGAAGGTAGTCCTGCATCAAATCCTGACTTTGCGCCCACGACGCCCGATTCTCTTTCGAACTCGGATGATTATGAACGAAAGGAGGAATTAACTATGAAAGCTGGGAAAAGAGTACATTATCGAGGGGATAGTAAACCGGAGAGAGAATGGACCATCCAAAAAATAGGAGAAAATATGTACACGATAGATACCGCAGATCTAGAAAATTTGAAAATAGAAGAGTCGTTGAAAATAGTCAAGCCAGAAGATATATATGAACCTGGAAATTTCGTGTATGCTCGAGCTCCCGAAGAAATAGATCCACAAATGCAGATGCAACCTCAAATGCAGATGCAAATGCCACTGCAAATGCAACCACCGATGCCACAACAAATGCCACAAATGTATCCATCAATGCAACCACAATATCCCGACGATCAGACAAAAATAAATTTTGCACCGGTCATTAAAATATTTAATGAAGGCAATGATATGTCTCAACCCGATGCAGCGCCTTTTATGCCAATGCAATTTGAACCAAAGCAATTCGAACCAATACAGGTAACAAAAGAGGAACTACCCCCAGAGAACTCGTTAGATTTCAACAAACCGCTTATTGTCTTGAAAGATACATAAAAAAAGAACAAAAAATAAAAAGGAAAAAATAAAAAGGAAAAAATAAAAAGGAAAAAATAAAAAGGAAAAAATAAAAAGGAAAAAATAAAAAGGAAAAAACCAAAAAAAATTGAAAAAAATATATTAAAAAAATCGTTTTATAATATATAGATGTCGTCCTCTAACAGACTTATTCAAATTTACAAATCGCGGCTGAATGTGTTGGCTATTCTCAAATCTGTATATGACTATAATACAGATGGATACAGTGGGTTTAGTATCAATGAGATTGACGCAATGTGCCAAACCGATCAATTGGATATGCTTCTTCATGAAACAAATAGCGCTGGCGTGAATCCACCCAAAAAAGTATATATCAAATATATTATCAAAGGAGCATTAAATCAACCATCGCTGGCAGTCATCTGGGAAGATTTATATTCTTTGAGCGACACATTGACCAAAGAAGATTGTTTGTATATTATTTATGACGGCGAGCCAAACGATTCCCTTATCAGTTATATGAACTACTTGTATAATCAAGACGGTATTTTCGTGGTAGTGTACAATTTAAAACGATTACAGTTTAATATTTTGGAGCATTCGTTAATTCCCAAGATCTCCATTTTGAACGAGAAAGAAACGAAATCTCTCATGGAGCAATACAAACTGGAATCGTTGGATAAGTTGCCGGAAATTTCTCGATACGATCCACTCGCATTGGCCGTTTGTTTGAGACCAGGACAAGTTTGTAAATTAATTCGAAATTCACCGACGGCAATGGAAACGCCTTATTACCGCGTGTGTGTATAAAAAAATAAAAATATTTTTGAAGAGGGTTTTGATCAGGGTTTTTGAACAGTTTTTTTTTCGATCGCATTACATAGAGTTCACATAGACATGTACGAGATATGGGTTTATAATAACAAAGGGAACAAACAAGAAACGTATTTATAATTTTATCAAGCATTTTCCACACAACGGATCCTCTTCTGAACGATCGTGGATTCGTCTCCATTTGCTATACTGTGTAGTGTAATCCACGTTATTGGTGCCAATCATTTTATAATTTTGTTTTTTATAGTATGATTTACGTTTCGCCCATTGTCGTTGAAACAACTCGTGAGTATCCACAAAATCATAAATAATAGGATGGGAAAAACGGTGTTTTGCTCTTAATATTCTACCAACGGATTGAACAATATCTGTTTTGGGCGTTATCAAAAACTCGGCGTTTAAAGTTGGAATATCTAATCCCTCTTGGCTCATGCTATAACTCGCCAAAATGATTTGGTTTTTTTCCGATTTTTTAAGTTCGACTTCACTCATCCCTCCAATGTAATATCCAACGCTTGCGAGATTTTTACAAACGAATTGTTTATACATATAATGAAGTATATTCAGGTTATGTGCCATTACAATGGTATGTGTAGTTGCTAGGGGTTTCACGTATGGGTTCTCGACATATTGTTGTTGATATTTCAAGCATTTTTTACATTTCGGACATTTTTTGGTAACGTTTTTTTCTTTATGAAATTCCAAACAAGGCATACAAAATTGAACCGAGTCACAGCACGTAGTTCGAACTAAATAATTATTATTTGTATTGCAGAGTTGACAATTGACGACCGCTTTGTCCATTTCCAGTTTGTGTTTTCGAATAATTTCTTTATCCGTGTTTTCAACCGTAATAAAATCACATAATGTTTGAATAATAAATTCGGTTCTGGGATTATATTCGCACAACTTGGATATCATTGAACTATTTTGTGGGTTTCCTTTGTAATCGAAAATGGTTTCGTTAAACTTTTCGTCGTTGGATTTATACGTTACCGCGCGCACTTCTACTGGGAGTTCGCTTTTGTTTTCTGCTTTGTGTATTACTTCTCCCAAAAACATTTTAAAAACACCAGTGGTGCCATCTTTTCTATCCATTGTAGCAGAAAGACCCAGCATATATTTGGTCACCACTTTAAAAAGAGAATTCGAAAAGGTCTGACTCGAAATATGATGCACTTCGTCAATGATAGTAAACCCGAATTGTTCGAACAAAGACGACTCGTATTCTTTTGATATTAAACTTTGCAACATGCATAATACAATGTCTTTATTCTCGACGTCAATGATTGGACCTTGAATTTTACCAACTCGAGCGTTTGGCAAAAATTGTTGGATTCGTTCGATCCATTGATTCATTAAAAACTCTTTATGTACAAGAACAATCGTCTTTTTCTTTAATTGTGATAAAATGTACAAAGACCCAGAAGTCTTCCCCCACGCGCAAGGAAGTTCTAATAATCCTCCGCCAAACTTAGATGATTGACAATGTTGGATGAATTTATTTACTACTGGTTCTTGATAATCTCGCAAAACGCCAGAAAAAAACAAATCAATATCAATGCCATCGCTGATTTTGTATTCTTTTGGCGTCCCGAATTTTTCCACTCCATAATAATGTGGCAAATACATTTTATTCGCCGATTCGCGATAGACAGGAAATTTTAATCCTGGCAAACCCATATTAAATGGTTGAATGGTCAATTCGTTTCTTATTTTGCGTTGCGTTTCATCACTGACTTCACGTTTTGATATAGTGTACCCCTTTTGCCCTAAGTAGGTGTTCATTTTTGACTGTTATTATAACTGTAAACTGTTTATGTAATTTTTTTATAACTTCCACGTCTTCCTTCGACGAATGCGTTTTTTTTGTCGTTTCTTCGTTGTTCGGCTCCTTTTTCTTTTGCCACCAATATATGCAGTTTCATACAAAGCCGTGTTTCCTCCCGTGGTATTCGTCATGGACAAAATCGATGTCATATATAATAACTATAGATTATATTAACGGCGTCTATAAAAATGCTTCTTTTGTGGGAGCGGTTGTCTCATTTGTGTATGTTGCTTTACATGCGTTACAGGAGGAGCAGGCAAAATAAATTGATCAATGGTGGGTACTTGAACAAATTCGCGTACTCGTTTCGGGATCCAGCGTTTAAATTTCCAGTTGAATGTACATTCAATCAACAACACTTTGTCTAAATCGACAAATTTATCTTCATAAATATTTTCAAATTCTTCTTCATCTTCGCTTTCTTCAATGTAATCAATATTTTGGTTTTCTTTGATATTTCGGAAAAGCGAGTTCATGAATACACTCGTCTGATAATCGGGAATGAATGCGTATTGAAATAACAAAGGAGCGTTGTTTTTGCTGTTTTTAACATGTAAATGATATACATCGTAAGCAATGTCTGCTTTCACCCAGAAAACAACCGACTCTCGATATATGGGACTCGAAAAATTCAAATTCCAAGTAGGCATAATAACAATCGGATTGCTCGCGCATTGAAACATTTTGTTGTCCACTATTTTCTCATCTAGTCTGGGTGAAATCGTTGGATTCCACACAAACTGTTTTTGATATTGTACGTTCAGATGAGGCAATATAGTAGAACTGTTTCGATATTGAAGATATCTTATTGCATATCCGACATTGTTAACCCATTTATCGGGAAGTGTCTCGCGTTGTTCCGCTTTCCAGCTTACGACAAAATGAAACGAGAGACGCGGATTCTTGACCATCTGAAGTTGCTGAAAACAGTCGAGAAGATACACTTGTTTTTTCAGAAAAGGAAGAGGCTGTTTGTCGCCGAGGAAAATGCCTTTGTACTGATAAATTTCATCGATAATAAATGGCACAACAGGAGCAAGCGTATGAGTTGGAGCAGAAGAAGCAGAATCAGACCATTCATTTCCCAGAAACCCAAGCAATATAGTTCCCAATTCAAATTGGGGTGGAACAGTCATCGGTACATATTGAATAGCACCTACGCTATTTGTTCGATTCAATTCTAAAATACAACAGACGTGTTTGGAATGTACGAAAGTAAACCAAATAAACGCCCTTTTCCCAAATGGAATTGCGAGTCCCATATCATAATCGGAGGAAACTTTCTTATGGGCCATTGTTTCATAGGAAAGTTTAATATATGTAGGGAATCGCGCGAGCAATAGCGTGGATTCGTCCAAGGGTACATCCATTTTTAAATATATATTATATTATATTATCTTAAAAATAAAATCTTTATATAATTTTCAACTTTTTCTAAACCGATTCTGCGCAACGCATCTAAACCGATTCAGCGCAACGCATCTAAACCGATTCAGCGCAACGCATCTAAACCGATTCAGCGCAACGCATCTAAACCGATTCAGCGAAACGCAATAACTCGTCTTGAAAGTTTTCTTCGACTGTTTCGTACTGTTCTTTGAGGATCGATTGATATTTGTCTATTTGACTCGAATATAAATTTGTTTGTATTTTTCGAGAATATTTGTCTCGTATAAACAACCAACCTTGATGAAGACCGTATATACAAAAAAACGAAACGGCAATAAAAAAAATCGTCTGTAAAAACATTCTTCTCTTACTTTTTTTTTCATTTCATTTTCTCGAACCAAACGCGAAAAAAATACTTAAAAACAAACAAACATTAAAACTCAATGCCAACGATTCTCTCCATTGATAAACTCGGTCGTATCAAGGAATTGAAAATCAAAGACAATGTGGAATTGTATAAAAAGGCAGGTTTCAAAACCCCCAATGGGTTTGAGTTGCAACATAAATTTCCTAAAATAACATTGTCCGAAGACGATCCCCCGTTCCATTTGGCGGTGTATGGCAAAGTCACTGGAAAAGCGGGACAAGAAAACAAATACGAATTCCCACCTCCATTGGACAAAATGCTATTTTTTGGAACTTGTTTGATTGTGAACGAAGAAGAATCGATTCATTTGAGTGACTGGAACGCGATTTGTGACGGATTGATGGGCGGATTTGAAGATTTGGAAGATGAGGAGGAAGATTTGGAAAACGATAAATATGTTTTTGACGATTTTGTCGTCCCAGACGAAGAAGAGGAGGAAGAAGAGGAGGAAGAAGAATACATTCCAAAACCAAAATCAAAAATCCGAAAAACAAAAGTGCCTAAGAAGAAGAAGGAAGTTCCAGTAAAAGAACCTGATGCGATCGACTATCAATCTGAACTCGAAGAAGAAGCGTATTTATGGTAAAAAATTGAAAACAAATTTTCTTTTCTACCGTTTAAAATTATCGAAAATATGACAGAAGCCAAATTTGACAATCAATATGTGTTAACAAAAATCGAAAACAATAAAAATTTGAAACAGGAAACGATAATTCAAGAACTTAAACGCATCGCACCATTATCAAGTGAGGAATGCTTAATCCAATTGTACAATAAATCAATATCCTTGCATCAAAGTAAAATACAGAGAAATGGAAGTTTCTTGGAGAACGATATTTTATCTCGCTTTTTAGAAAAAAACAATATACCATATAAAAAACAAGTCACTATAGACAAAAAAGGAATAGTTGTGGGATTGAATAAAAAAAAAGGTACGTGCTATCATATCGTAGATTTTGTGATTGGGGAAAATATTAATATCGGCAAATCAATCACAGATTATAAAGTGATCAGTTGTAAAACTACTTGTCGAGAAAGATGGACTCAAGACGATTGGAGTTATACTTTTGTTCCAAAATTGTATATCTTATTGACCATGTCTGATGATTACCCACCAACTGAAAGATTTAGAGAAGACACAAAAAGAAAAATAATAACTTGTCTTCCTAAAAAAAAGGATGATAGAAGGTTTAAATTAAATTTTGAAGATTTAATCGACGTGTTACAAGGGTAAATATTTGTGTATGTTTTTGCCAATAATTTCAGTAAATATGGTGGGAATTGTATTTCCCAATTGTTTCCATTGGTCTCTATTATTTCCGCACAATTTGAATTCAGGACTGAAACCTTGTATTTTTAAACAATCCTCTTTTGTTAATCGGTACTCTTTATTATCCACCAAATAACCATCCCAATTATGTTTGTCGTCGATCGGAGAATTTTTGCCACCACACCGAATGGTATATGCAATTTTTTTTTCAAAATTTTTCCCGAGTAGTTCAGACAAGGTCTTTTCTTTTTTGTAGATATCGAAATTGAGTATTTTCTCAATATGTTTAATGATGGCAGTATCATTTCGTATTCCAACGATGATCAACCTTTTTCGCATTTGAGGCAATCCATAATCGCTACACTTAATCACTTTATATGTGATAGTATAGTTGGCCAATTCAATGTCATTTTTTATTCTCTCAAAAGTTTTGCCATCGTCGTGATTAAGTAATCCTTGGACATTTTCCAAAACAATCATTTTTGGTTTATGAAAATCCACAAATTTCATAATGTTGAAAAACAAGGTTCCGCGTGTATCATCAAACCCTTTATGTTGTCCACATTGACTAAACGGTTGGCATGGAAAACCAGCACATAATATATCAAAACTAGGAACTGTTTTGGGGTCTATTTCAGTTATGTCACCAAGAGGTGATAAGCCATAATTTTCTTTATACGTTTCTTTCGCCGCCTTATCAATGTCACAAGACATTACACACTCCCAATTTAATTTTTCAAACGAATAATGAAAACTTCCTATTCCACAAAATAAATCTATATATTTTATTTTTCCTTCAACTTTCTCTTCTAGTTCGTCTTTCACTTTTTCTTCGTTCACTTGCTCTTCTTGCTTTAAAATAACTTTTACGCAACAATTCTTGATATGATTTGTATAATTGCCTTTTCGAATGTAATCTTTCCCACATTTATCACAAGTGTATTCCATTCTTTGTACTATATTTGTACTATAATTGGAAGATATTTTTAAATCAATTTTTTCGTAAAAATGATTTAAATTTAAAATTTAGAAAAAATTAGAAAAAAATAGAGAAAAAATTAGAAAAAGAAACATAAAACCAACAGAAGTAATACCATAATGTCAACCTTTTATAACTCTGATCCTGCTCTATTCCGAACAAAAATTGAGTCATATTTCATAACGTTAGCTGGGTGTGATAAAATCGGGAAAAATATAGAAAAAGGAATTTATAATTATACGATACAAGAGTCGACGTTTCGCCAAATCATTAAAAAATGGTCCAATCCTTTATTTTGCGATATCTATTCGAGTCGATTGAAAACGATTATTCATAATTTGACAAAAAACGAAGACCTGTTAGAGCAAGTGAAATCGAATCAAATTTCGAGCGAAACCTTATCTACCATGACACATCAAGAAATGATGCCATCTCATTGGAAAGATAAAATCGAATTAAAAACGAAACGCGATCGCTCGAAGTTTTCCACCAATCTGGAAGTGTCTTCGATTCTATTTTCGTGTAAAAAATGTAAATCGAAACGTTGTACCTATTATGAATTACAGACGAGAAGTGCAGATGAGCCCGCAACCATTTTCATTACTTGTTTGGATTGTGGCAAAAACTGGAAGAATTAATTGTGGTAACTTAAAAAATAATATATTTTTTGAAAACAATATTATAACGTTTATGTAAAAGGTGATGATCTGGGAAATAATAGCAATATCTGTAATTAGTTTTTATGTGTTGTTTCTCATTGGTTGGAAAATCTATTCTCCGTTTTGGTTCCACCAACCTGTATACCACACATCTGAACTCTATCCTCGTCTTTTTTTATCCGCTCCTTATCTAAAACTAAAAAATATAAAAGCCAAAAAGCCGTTCTCTTTTTGCGATTTTTATCACATTAAAACGTATGCAACCAGTGATTTAACAGAAGATCAATGGTCAACTGTTTGGAAGTTTCTGCAATCTCATTATTTGGATTCGGAACTTTTTCTTTTGTCTCTCGACAATACTCTTTTGCAACAACAATTTAGTGGAACTTCTTCCATATCCTTTTATTTTCCTGATCATCTTGTCCAAACAAATCAGTCTTTTGAGAAACAGTTGAAAAATGCACTAATCGGATGTATGTTCTCTCGACCCACGAAAATTACATTCAGAAACGAATTCAAATTTCCCCTCCATTCATTGGAATATATTTGTGTACATCGCGATCATAAAAAACAACAACTCAGTCGAAATCTGATTCAAACCCATTTATATCACATGTACCAAAAACCATATTCAATAGAAGCATTTGTGTTTAAAAAAGAAGTCCATCTCAGTAAAGGCGTGGTACCACTCGTCCAGTATAAAACATTCACATTCTTTTTGAAACGAACACAAATCAGTCCATTGCCTCCATTGCAATTTCGTATTCAGAAAATCGGCATCAATCAATTAGACGTTTGGAAATCGCTGTATCATCAAATTTTGTCTCAATTCGAAGTGGTTATCATGCCTGAATATTATCAAACCGTCGATGCTATCCAAAACGAACAGTATCATATATATGTTCTTTTATACACCGACGAGACAAAAGTGCAACATGTACACGGAGTCTATATTTGGAAAAATGCACACATTACGTGGGACTTCGATGAGCATAATGAGAAAGAAAAAGAAAAAGAAAAAGAAGAAAAAAAGGAACAGACCTTGCAATTGGTCGCGAGTATGTTGTGGCCCATGGAATTCGAAGATAATCGCCTTTTTTTTTTCAGAGGGTTTTTACATTCTATGCGAGACATGATGCAGACGAATCCCAAATTCGGGATACTGGTGATAGAAAATATCAGCCACAATGGTATTTTGTTGGAAAAATGGCAAGAAAAGTATCCGATGATGAATGTTACAGACACGGCTATCTACGCCTACAATTTAGTTTATCCGCAAATGCCAATAAGAAGTGAACTCGTCTTTTGTTTGTGATTATCGTACATATTTTCCTACTCGAGTGAAGGAATCTACTAGATAAATCATAAATACACCCAGTAATCCGTACAAGATAAATTCTTCGGTTATATTTTGCGTTTGTTCATGTTGTTGCTCTTCTAATAGCCGGATCATGTAATTCAGTTTTTCCATTAATTTTGTTTCTCCGTGATAATTTGGCGGTTGGACAGGAGTAGGGGAACTTACATGAGAATACACTTGTTGGTACGAACTTCCTGGAGTCGTTTTTCCTAAAGGTTTCGAATAAAAAGATTCTTTGTTTGAGGTAGAGGGGGATGGAGACGAGGTCAAAGTGGAGGCAAAAGACAAAGATTGCAATGGAGGGACGGTTTGAAACGGTTTTTGTTCTAGGATCGGATGATCTAAAGGCTGAAAATTGGCCAATCCCGAGCCTTCATTGTCGGGTTGTACTTGACTCATTTTTTGAATCGCGGATTCGATGCGTTTGACTCGTTCTTTGTTTTCTACATCGGTTTCTTCAATAGAAGAATGTGAGGTGGAAAAAGGTTCTTGGAACTCTTCGGGATCATCTTCATCGAAATGGACTTTTTTCAGCGTTTTCCGAAAGGAATTTAATAAACTCGGTATTTTCTTCTGTGGTTTCGCTGTATTTTCGTTTAAACTAAATGGCGATGCTTGTGATAATAAACTAGTAACCATTTTAATCTAATGAAACGAAAAAATAGGAATAAAAATGGGATTCTTTATGATAAAAATAGATATTTTTTTCAGATAAAAATAGATGGCTAAATGTATATGGGTATGGGAAATTTATTGCAGATAATCACACAAGGGAGTCCCGTGTTTTTTATTCTTTTGTTTTTATTTTTCCCACTGGAATTTGTAGTGATAAGTGAGCATAGTTTAGGAAAATTTGTTGCGGTTTTATTGATTTCACTGTATACATACCAAGATATGACTCATGGATTTGTGGTTTGCATGTTGTTTATTTTGTATTACCAACAAGATTATTTGAAGAATATGAAGGAATCTTTTTTGAGTGCCTCCAGCCAAAATTATTACGAGTTTATTCCCAGTCCGTCTCTCAAACAAAGTAGTCCAGCGTTTTCTGAAATTGTAGAATCCGATCATACACCCGTGACCAAAGCCTATCCTGAATCAATAAGCCCTCTGCACACTGAAAAAGAATCCAATTTCCGAAAAGAAAAATGCAATTTGGAAAATGTGGTCGCATATAAAGATTTAGTCGTGAAAAATCCCATGGTGACATTCGTGTATCCAGAATTGCAATTTCACGAGGCTCCGTGTAATCCGTGCGATTCTACTTGTCAATTCTCCATAACAGATCGGGAAGAAGAATTAAACCCTTGAAGAATGAAATTGGGACTTTCTTAAGGGTCATGCCCGATAAGTTTTATAATAGGACGCGTTGCGTCCCATTTTAAATCTTCATCGGTTAAAAATCGAAAGAAAGTCGTAATGTTCTGCAAGCGATTGTGTTTTCGTCAGGTGAACCTGTTCTAGAGAATGCAAGTATTTTTCAAATATCATGAGAAACTATATGAAAAAAATAAAGGGCAAATATTTTCAGCAATTCAGCGAATATGTTTTAAATTCGGTCAAAGGTATTAATGAAAGCAAAATATTTGCGGGGATTATCATTATATTAATGAACGTGTCATCCAAATTTGTCTCGATTCCGTTGAGTAAAACCATGGAGTCCTACATAAAAAATAGTTTTAGCCGACATTTGCTCGTTTTCGCAATGGCCTGGATGGGTACCCGAGATTTGATTGTCTCGTTCGGGCTCACGGCAATCTTCTTTTTCTTGATGGAATTTATTTTAAACGAAAAGAGCTCGTTATGTTGTTTACCAGAAGGATTCACTTCCTATTATTTGGATAAAGTAGAGAGCAATGATAAGAATACGCTTTCTCAGGAAGAAATACAGACCGTGATGGCTACTTTGGGAAAAGCAAAGAGCATTATTGAAAACGCAGAAACAAGAAACAAGAAATAAAAATGTGTAATTATTCTATATCGTGTAATGGCAACATCACAGATTGTCATTACGTTAAATACAAGCATTCCAGGATCATCTCCTTTTTTGTTAACGAAAGACGTGATTCAATACAAAGGGAAAAAGTTTTCTTCCTTTGCAATGTATCCTTTTTTTGATCCTGCGAAGAGATATCCGCGAGATATTATACAAAGTTTACCCTATGATAAACGGTTAGAAATCTTTTTCATCAAGGAGAAATTCGAAAACGTAGTATTGAAAGATCAATCCAAAGACGAAAATGAAACACAACACGAGGAATGGAGACAACAGATCCGAGTTCTTGAAAAAGAAGTCAAACAATTGACACAAGATTTGGACGTGATTAAAGAAACGATGGAATTGACGGATGACAGCGTCATTCGGCAACAATATAATCAAAAACAAAAGGATTTTGATTCAAAAAAAGCGACATTAAAAACGTTACAAGAACGGATTGGCAATCAGGCAGAACTAAACTTTGAGTTTACCATAAAAATCATATTGTCCACCGGGTTTCCGGTAAATAACTATTATCAGTCTATTGATTTTTATGGGACATCGGCCTTTCGAAGCAAGTCGACGCTGAAAGGGAGTAATTTTGATTGGATTCCCTTTTTACCACGAAAGTACAGTAAAATGTTTTCGTATCTTAAAACCAATGGCAAAACGTATACAGTGTCTCAAGTCACGTGGGTAAATGATGTATTTAACCATCCTCGCTATAAAAGAATCATTGAATCATATGAACAAAATTCCAAGACCGAATCGGATGTCAGTACAGAAAATGTCCAAAAGCTCAAAGAAACCAATGAAAAGGCAAAAAAAAAGATTGTCGACGATTTGATTTGGATATCGAATTGGAAAACTGAAAAGATCCAGAATCAACATTATTCTCAACAAGGCCAAAATAATCAAGAATTAATGCACAAATTAAATGCTTTTGCGTTATTGTTTTTGGGTGGAGGCTCGGGATCGATGCAGGAAATGGCAGATGCAATTTTAAAACCAATTACATTAACTCCCGGAAAAGATAGTAGTACTACATTTTTGGAATTATTTACGAATTGGTCAAAATATAAAAAATATACGAATGTCCCCGCTGGAGATCCCAACCTTTCCAGCGCGCAAGCAATAGAATTAAAGAAAATAATTTTAAGTGACGAAAATTTGGAGATTATCAAAAAGAATCAACCGAACATCAACGTAGAAAATTTTCAAAACAAAAGAAACGCAATCTTGAAAGAATTTACGGAACTGGTGAAAATGTATTACAACGAGCTTCTTGTCGCCAAAGTGGCATATTCGCAAGAACTAAGACCTAGTGTGTTAAAAATGAAGACTTGCATAGTGAAAGAAAAGGCCTTGCAGATTATAAGTAACGAAGGAAGCGATTTTAGCAATGATATAGATAAAAAAGAAATAAAAGATTACATCGATAAAAATTTCAAGAATTATTCCGTGTTTTCAAAAGATTTGGAAATTCTTCGGAAAGAACGCAAGATTTTAAACCCAGAATGGTATGATATCACAAGTTCTGATACTTCTATGAAACAACAAGCAATTCAGAAGAAATTATTCCAAAAAATTCTGAATTGCAAAGTGAAACCGGAATCTTGCATGAAAAAGGATGATATTATTAATTCCTTGAAAGTGTATTTGGACGAACATATGACGAAACAGAATGGAGCTATTTCAGAGACAGTGTATGATGCTTATTTAGTTATTAATGTGATTGAAGGGGAAATTACTATCGACAATTATCAGCAAGTGAAATGCGCATTTTTAGATAACTCTTTAGGAGCCATGTATAAAAAACTCAAATTGAATGCGAACAAAAATAATATCGAAAACACCAAAACTTTTTTTTCTTTACAAAAAGAATTAGATAATCTGAAAGATCTAAAACCAGTCACACAAAAGCGACAGAAAAAAGGCGGGAAAACAAAAAAAAGGGGAAGACGTTAATTTTTTTGTTTTTTTGAGGGTTTCCGGGTTTTATTTTGTAAACGATGCCACGCTCGCTTTGTATTTGCCAACAATATCCCCAATGTCCCCGTCCTCGGCGACCGCATAGATGGGACCATTTTCGGTGTTATTCACATAATACTCTTTTCCGTTGATATTTATCATGTAGACTTCTTCTTCTGCATCCTCATCCGCTTCTTCCACATCTTCAACTTCAATAGGTCCTTCAACTGCTTCTTCTTCAACTGCTTCTTCTTCAGCTTCTT
>Ga0209550_10000352_pt1 | contig 41676 bp, 48 predicted proteins | sample LauGreSuBDMM15SN_2_FD_187567 | JGI IMG/M metagenome (GOLD analysis project Ga0209550, IMG submission 187567) | Freshwater lake microbial communities from Lake Michigan, USA - Su13.BD.MM15.SN (SPAdes) (version 5) | ecosystem: Environmental > Aquatic > Freshwater > Lake | place: Lake Michigan...
TTCGCGTAGATTTTGCATTTACCAATATAAAAAAACAATTACCAAAACGCGGATTAATTGGACCCTCTGCATTAAATACTGGATATACAGATGGAAAACATATTGTAGTCTATAGAGAAGAAGAATGGTTAAAAGTATTTATACATGAATGTATGCACTATTTTATGTTTGATGGTGAATTAAGAGATAAACCAATGATATTGTATCATTTATTTCCTATTCATAAACATGTGGATGTAAATGAATCGTATTGTGAAATATGGGCTAGAATATTAAATTGTTGTGTTGTTTCTGTAATGAATGATATATCTATAACTAAATTATTAGAAAGAGAACGAATGTTTTCGGTACAACAAATGGTAAAAGTATTGCACTATATGAAGTTAACTTATACAGATTTATTTGATGAAAATACAAAATATGAAGAAAATACAAATGCATTTGCATATTTAGTTATTACTGCAATTTTGATTCAAGATCCAAATAAATTTGTAGAATGGTGTAAAACAAATAATACATCTATGTTGCGTATTGATAACGCTGCAAAATATGTAAAATTAATAAAAGAACAATATAGATTGCCTGCATTTTTACGTCTAACTATGCGAACTAACTCTGCATTAACAACAAAAATGACAATTAATAATATATATTTATAGTATGAAAACAAGAAAAAATGTTACAAAACCCAAAATACATGTAATTAATGGGTATAAGGTATTGTTTGCACCGCGTGGCAACGATATTTTGCATATACAATGTGTAATTCGTAATGGATTTTGCACAGAAACAAAGGAAAATTCTGGAATCAATCATTTATTGGAACATGTATTAGTAGAAGGTTGGAAAAAATGTAATTCAAAATGTAATTCTTATTGGGATAATAAAGGTTATTATGTAAATGCATCTACTGATAAAACAACAATGATTTATTATATAAAAGGATTAAATACGGAATGGCAAGAAATGGTAAAATATATTTCTACGATTATAAATAATCCAATTCTTACAGAAGAAAGTTTAAAAAAAGAAAAACAAGCAGTTATTGATGAATTATTAACTTATTCTAATGATCCAGAACAAAAATTAGTGAGTACATTCAATCATACTTTTTATAAAACAGAAGGATTAAAATATTCAGATGATTGGAAATTACAAATTGAAAATTTAAAAAAAATTACGTTAGATGATATATATACTATATTTAAACAATATTATACTACTCAAAATATGTTATTTATTGTCATGGGAGATTTTAATGCACCTAAAATGAAAACAGCTCTGCAAAAACAATTAACTATGCCAAAACATTCCATTCTTATGCAAGTAGATTGTTTTACTTATGCACATGAAATTGTTTTTGTGAAACAAAATATTGAAAATACAAAAGTGCATATTGGATTTCCTTATTCCCAAAAATATGATTTTGTACACGTGGACTCGTGTGTTCGTTTGTTGCGAAATTTATTTTTCAATGAATTTAGAACAAAAAAATCATTATTGTATGGAATTGATATCAACGAAGAAATTAATGCATGTGGAACTACTTTATTTATAGAATTTGATACGCAAACAGAGAATGCATTAACTGTTATTAAATTATTATTTAAATATATTCGTCATTTACAAAAAAATGTGTTGCATGATATTGTTGGATTTAAAAATCAGGAAATATACAATTATATAACAAATAAAAAATCAATGATGACGTATTATAGTTCATTAGTATACAATAGTGATACATTGTATACAAAAGATGACATTATTAAAAAAATTCATAAAATATCACCAACAGATATTATGAACTTAATGCAACAATTATTTAATATAGATAAAGCATTATGTGTATATCAATCTAAAAAAGATTTACATTTAACTTGGGAAAAATTGATTTAATACATAAATTATCCTAATTAGTACAATATATGGGAGTAAGGTACCTAAATAAATTTTTATATGAACAGTGTCCGCGCGGTATGCAGAATATTACATTTGATCAATTAAAAGGACAAACCATTGTAGTAGACATTTCTATTTATTTATATAAATTCAAAGCAATTGATGATTTGCTAGCACTTATTCAAAATATGTTATCTATTTTCAATACTTATAATATTCATGGTATATTTATTTTTGATGGTAAACCCAAACAAAATAAACAAACAGAGTTGATCTTACGAAAAGAACAAAAAGAAAAAGCATGGAAGGAGTATACACAATTAGTAGAAACAAATACATGTCAATTACAGTTGCAATTTTTGAAACAACAATTTACTAAAATAAATATAACAGATGTAAAAAATGTTAAACAAATTATGGATACAATGGGTGCAAAATATGCAGTTGCACCGCATGAAGCAGATGAATTGTGTGCAAAATTATCTGTACACAATCATTTATATTGCATGAGCGATGATATGGACATGCTTGTATATGGATGTAAGCATGTACTACGAAAGGTAAATTTTGATACGAAAACAGCCATTTTATACAAATTAGATGATATATTGAAATATCTTAACTTGTCGTATGACGATTTTAAACGATTATGTGTACTATCTGGAACAGATTATTATAAATCTAACAAAAATATTTTATTCAAAGTATATTCGCAATATAGGTTATCAAAATGTAGCAATTTATATGATTGGATGAAATTGCGTAACAATACAGAAAATTTTGAATTGTTAGAATCTATTTGCAATGATTTTAACATTTCTAGTACACATTTTAAATATTTAGATGAAATAATTCATGATTTTTATCCTGCATAAAAGACATTTCAATTATTAAATAAAAAATACAATTTTTTTGTATTTTTTATTTGTGAGTTTTATTACAATACTTAAACAGCAGGAGCTACAGCGACTACAGCAGGAACAGCCTTCTTGAAATGCTGGGACATGAACTTCTGGAGATTGAAGTAGGTGAGCTCATCCTCTGCCTTTACAGCAAGAAGCTTCTTGAGCTTTGCATCAGGATTGATCTTACGTCCATTTGTGGTGTCCTGGAGCTTGTTTGCACGAATGTATGCGTTAATCTCGCGAGTTACATCGGTACGGGCAAGAAGCGAACCATGCGGCTTTGCAAGAAAATCAGCAAGCTGGTCACTAATTAGGGTAGGCTTTACAAAACCACTTGGAGCACGGGTAGCATTCTTGTTCTTTCGCTTGTTGCTTGACTTTAGAGCTGCCTTGAGCTCACGATCAGACCGCTTCTGGATGCTGCGAATATCAAGCATGACAGCAGATAGCTGCTGGCGAAGACCAGTGAGCTTTGTCATAGCACTGGTGAACTCTGCAGAAAGATCAGTAACCTCCTCTACAACAGGAACAACTGGCTCAACCTCTGGGGTAACAGGAGCAACAACTGGCTTTACAACAACAGGTGCAGCGGTCTCAGTAACTTTAGGAACAGACTTAGACTTTGGGGGCATTATACATTATATAATGCAAGTTATTTAAGTATTTTTAATTTATATATTTATCTTGGTAAATGCGTTTAGTTTTATTTATTGTATAAGAAATAATTTAGTAAACTTTAATGCGGTAGAGAATAACTTTAGGAAAATGATATTTAAATATATAATTTGTTGGTAATTATGTTATTATTGGAACATATAGATTCGTACAATACCCAATTTCTATTTTTATTACCATCTGTAAAAAATAATTTGATCGCAAACAGTTTATTTACACGTATTATTTATTCGCCACCTATGATTGCATTCAATGGTTTATATTTATCTATTCATTCTAGCGATATTACAACTTCATTTTTGAATAAATTGAATGATATTGAAAATGATATTTTATCGGTTTATTCGTGCACTAAAAAGAAAAATTTGCACATTAAACAATTATTTATATACAAAGCATTACAAATAACAGATAAAGTTATTTTAAAAATATCTGGTATTTGGGAATCTGAAACTGCATTTGGTCTTGCTTATAAACTTATACTCTAAAACCATCGGTTTGATAAAATATAGAAATAATGTATTGGATATATACAAAAATAAAAAGAATATGTCCTGCAATATATCCATTTTGTTGATTACTTTTTAATACATCAGGTAAATCATCTAGAGGATCTATAGCATTTGTTATTTGTTTATTCAATATAGGTGTAATAAATACTAGCATAATAATGGCTATAATCCAGGAATACCATGTCCATTGAGAAGGCATTGCTTCATCTTTTATATTTTCATTACTTGTCCAAATACAATATACATATACACCAAGAATAGTTAATATATATACAAATAGAAATGCACCCTTTTCATACATTATATTCATTATGTCACGAGTAGTTTTACCAGAAGTAGATGCAATTGTAGCTAAAAGAATTAAACATTGAAAAAACACGCTGAACATGAATGCAATTGTACCCCATAATAATGATTTTCCTGCAAACATTAATATGCCAGAAGTAACTTCTATGATCATAAAAATTGTATTTGTAAGTTTTAATTTATATTTATCATTATCTTTGTCCATTATACTATAATACTAAAATAATATAAAGAATTGTCACCAATAGTAGTATGTCGCGTGTAATTGGATGTGTAAAGTGGTTTAACACCAAGACTGGTTATGGATTTATTACTCATGAAAATGAGGATATTTTTGTACACCATGCCAACCTAACTGTAGAATCAAATCAGTACAAGTATCTTGTACAGGGTGAGTACGTAGAGTTTATTCGTACTGAGTTGGACAACTCTAAGCACAAGTTTAATGCAACTGATGTCACGGGGGTACATCGGGGACGGTTGATGTGTGAGACTCGCCAGAGGATGAAGGATTCGCGGGAGAAGACGGAGTAATCACAGAATTTAATTTTGTTTTTGTATTTTGACGTTGTAAAATGCCGATACAAATGTCAGGTAGAGTTGCAATGATGTTCATTACAGTTTTATACTGAAATGTACAAACACAAGAATCCTTCTCAAATTTTATACTATACCACCAATAAGCAGGTATGAATAACATTTGACCTTTTACAAGTGTAATTTCTAAAAATTTTACCTTGTCTAATGTATTCCATGGATAAACAGTAGAATAATATAATTGATTCGCATAATCTTTTTCTACTTCTAAATATTTTTCATTTCGCGGGGGCGTTAATTTTATGGTTATAGATCCGTTAGATACATAAAAATAGTTACGGTAATGTGTGCTATATTCTAATCTAGTTGTAGAACCGGGCGATCCACACAATAAATCATATGTAATAGAAGATACCATGGGTGGTCTCAAATATGCATCAGTTGCAATAAATTGTCTGGATAGCATTGTTTCGTGTAAAAATGTACTGTTGTGAATAGATATATAGTTTTTTTTGTCAAATAATTGAAATGCGTTGTTGAGAGAAACAGAAGACATGTTATAACTGGAATCATATACAGATACATCAAATGCTTTATATTCTACTAATTTTGCAGGAGTAATTGCATTAATATCAGGATCATTATATGGAAATAAAAGTGGTTGTCGTAAATTGCATACTTCTTCTAATTTGGTTTTGGTAGGAGTATCTAGTTCAAATAATTCTAGATCGTTGCTCGTTTTTAATTGAAAAACTATATGAATATAGACAATAACTACAATACAAATGGTTAATAATGTTAGCAAAGTATTCATTATTAACATAACATAATTGTTTTTATACAGTTTTACGAAGAAAATGTTAATCCTGGTCCAGAAGGTGCATCGGTTAATTCATTCAACTTCAACGTACTCTTTTTTTTGGTTGAAGGTGGTTTAATATTTGCATTAGATTCTAATGCAGAAATACGATCATTCAGTGATTCTAAATCTAGCAATCTCTTGTTAATGTCACAGAACGATTCTGTAAATTTATCTAGATCTGGCAAATTTTCACTTACATATGTTTCATGATTGCCTAATTTTGCTTCTAAAATAGATACTGTTTTAGACAATTTGGTGTCTAGTGCAGAAATTTTATTATTTAAATGATAAATAGCGTCTTGGGTAGAAATTAACTTTTGATTCATAGTTTTGCTAAAGAATTAATATTATTGATTTTAACTAATAATAATTTCTTGGTATACATCAATGGAAACTGAAAAGCCAAACTTTTTTAATCACGTTTTCAATTTTGAAACAGAAAGCAAAAATGAAACTGTAAATATTATACAATATTCTGTTTTAGGTGTTGTATTTATTATTTTATTAAACAAAGCAGTGCAAACCTATATGCCTGAATTAGATAGAGATAAAGGAACTATAGCAATATTAGCAGAAATATTAATTCAAGTTATTGTCTTATTTTTAGGAGTATTATTTATTCACCGTATTATTACTTTTATCCCGACTGTAAGTGGTTCTCCTTATAGTGATTTAAACATAATTACTACTATTTTACCCGTTTTAATTGTAATGTTAAGTGTTTCTAAATTAGGAGAGAAAGTATCCATTATGATGGATCGTTTATTTCAAGGATCTACACCTATTGTAAAAGCTACACCTAAACAAAACCAGGAAATGAATATTTCACCACAAATATTACCACCTGGTTTGAATACTTCTAATCCAATGGCAACACCTGAACCTGACTTTAACAGTATGTTTTCTGGACCTTCTAATCCTGTACAAAATGCACAGCAACCATTTGAACCTGTTCCTTCCAACTTTTCAGGAAGTTTATTTTAATATAGTATAATATGAAGGCCTTTACGAATCTTTGCACTCCTGCAAAAATTTATCTTATTTTAGCAATAACTGGCGTAATTAGTTCCATGTTTCACAAATTTAATATTATTTATTCCATATTTTCATTGTTTTTTGTTGTATTATGGACAGCTCTTCTAAATTGGATATGTAGTAAAGGGTACACTGTAATTTCATGGTTTCTAGTATTATTGCCATTGATGACTGCATTTGTACTTATGGGAATGTATATTGACACATTAACTAAATAAGTTTAGGAATTTTTATTTTATCAATAAATATATATGAAAATATTAAACATGGAATTATGTACTCCTGCAATTGTTTATTTGGCCATTTCAGTAATTACCTTTCTTATGGCATTAACAAAAAAACCAAAAGTTAGTTATATTATCTATTCTTTGATCTGGATACCGTTATGGACAGCGCTTCTAAACTGGGTATGCAGCAAAGGATATACTGCTGTATCTTGGTTTCTTGTGCTTTTACCCATTATTACAATGTTCTTACTTATAGTAATGATAATGTCAACTCTTCAAAAACATTAAGTGTCAGTAATTCATATTTATTTTTATTTATCAAATATATATGAATGACTTCAATGTACATAAAATACCAAAATTTCGCATCCTTATACAAAAACTGTTTGAAACTTATCCAGTAATAGATGAAAATTTTTCATCACAATTGCATGAGTATAAAGATTTCAATCTTCCAATTCAACAACCTCAACCTAATACTGAAAAAGATGTTAAAAAATTAGTGCACGACAATGATGAATTGTCTATATCTATTACTACGTACCAAATGTTTGTTCGTAATTTTATGTCTAATTATACACCTTATAACGGAATGTTATTGTTTCATGGATTAGGTACTGGTAAAACATGTTCTGCAATCACTATTTGCGAAGAATATAGAAATTATTTAAAAAGTGCAGGAAAACACAAACGTATTTATGTATTGTCCATGACAGATGCAATTCTTAAAAATTTCAAGTACCAATTATTTAACGAATCTCATTTGCTAAAAGTAAATAATAAATGGGTATGCAACAGTTGCGTAGGAGATAAATTTTTGCAAGAATTAGATCCATATCAAATTTTGCCAATGGAAAAAGATAGTTTGTGTAAATTAATACAATCTCTTATTGATGACTATTATACGTTTATTGGATGTGCAGCATTTGCAAATGATTACAGTAGAAATACAGACAAAAAAACAGAAAAGGGAAAAATGAATTATATTAAAGAACACTATGAAGGTGCATTATTTGTGATGGATGAAGCTCATAATATTAAAGGAGAATTAAATGATCACCCTACAACTGCCACACAAAAACCAGATAAAGAAGAAATTATGAAATTTTCAACTGCATTAACACAAATTGTAACCTATACAACAGTAAAATTACTTATGATGACTGCAACACCAGTATTTCATAGTTGTCGCGATTTTATATTTTTATCTCAAATACTCAATTTAAATGATAAAGTTCCAATTATTCAAGATAGTTCTAAAATTTTTGATGTAAATGATAATTTTGTAGAAGGTGGAAAAGAAGTATTGTTCCAACATTTGCATGGATACATTTCATTTGTAAAAGGTGAAAATCCATATTCATTTCCGTATCGTATTTATCCAGAAACATCTTATTCTCATCCTGAAAATAGAGAATATACAATTGAACATTTACAAATTTATCCAGTAACATTAAGTGAATTTCAATCTAATAAATATTTAGAACAGCATGCAAATGCTCCCAATTCCGGTATGGAATTATCTGTAATTACTATTTACAATCAACTTGCATTTATTACTTATCCAAAAGGAGAAAAAATTGGTGAAGCAATGATTGTAAATACGTCTGGTAAATTACCTGATTTATCCTATTCTGGAACTGAACGATTTTTTGATCCAGAAAATATTCAAACTTATAGTGCAAAATTACACCAAATTCAAACTTCCGTTTCTACTGCAGAAGGTATTATATTAATTTATGTACAACAAATCACAGAAGGTATTTTTCCTATTGCTGTTGCATTAGAAGCAATCGGTTATAAATATAAAGATAAACATCGTCGTGTAAATTTGTGCAAAGATTATACTACTGTAAAAGATACAAATTATTCCTATGTTATTTTAAATCCATCTGTTGGTACTTCACCAATTCAAGATATAATTTCATCTGTAAATGAACATGATAATAAAGATGGTAAAGATATTAAAGTTGTTATTATTACAGGGGCATATACAGAAGGTGTAGATTTCAAAAATATTAGACAAATTCATATTATTAATCCTTGGTGGAATTTGAGTCAAATTGAACAAATTATAGGAAGAGCAGTACGGTTTAGAAGTCACAAAGATTTGGATTTTGAAAAAAGAAATGTAGAATTATTTCTATATACTGCATTTTTAAAGGATAATTCAATGCCAACTATTGATTATAGAATGTACAGTAATTGCGAACAAAAGGCAAAAAAGATTGGAGAAGTAACACGATTTTTAAAAGAGATTGCATTTGATTGCAGATTTAATTCTGTGCAAACTCAAAGTAATGAATCATTAAACGGATTATCTGTGAAACAAATTACTTCGTCTGGTATTAAAAAACAAACACCGATTGGAGATGTACCGTATACAGTATTAACAGATTATATGAAAGATTGCAATTATACGTGTGCAACCGAATCAGCTGAACCAGGTACAAAACTATCTATGGATTATATAACATCCCATACGAATGCAATAATACAACAAATAACAAGATTATTCAGTAAAAATTATGTATATACATATGAAGAATTATTGGAAGAATTACAAATTACTGTTCCAGAAGAAAAATTAAATTATGCATTATCACAAATGATAAATAATAAAGTACCTGTATTTGATCGGTTTAATAGAGAAGGATACATTGTCAATATTGGAGAATATTACATGTTTCAACCACCACAATTAACTACTATGATTCCAACTTATGAACGACGTATTCCAATGGCATATGTATATGATAGTATTATTGTTGAACCGATTGAACGTCAAAAAGTAGAAATAGATGTACAAAAATTAATTACAACTTTAAAAACTAAATTTGATATAGCTGAAAAAGAAACACCTATGAAAGGTCGTGCATTAAGTGAAGAATATTTAGTATATAGAGCATTTATTGAATTGTACAAAAAATTAGTTACTATTATGTCAATAACTCCAGTAGAATGGAAAGAACAGAGAAGAACCATTTATGTTAATGCACTGATGGATAGGTTAAATGATGTACAGTGTTTAGAATTAGCAAAATATTTACATAAACAACCTAAATTAAATGAATTTGAACACAGACTAAAAGCATATTATACACAATTGCAAGTAAACGACATTTATATTTTATGGGCATACAATGTAAACAAAATTGATTATTATACAAATGATTGGAAAGATTATGTACATTATGAATATCCAACATTACCATTGTTTAAAAAAGATGCTGATAAAAATTTATTCAATAAAGATTTACCTTTAGGTGGTATTTCTGCATCTAAAGATTTATCCGAACGAGAATTCAAATTATCATTACCAACCACCCCTAATGAAAAACCTCGCTATGGTTTTAAAATTACCAAGAAACCAGATGCAATTGAAATTTTACAACAATTAATTCCAAGTCCTTCTGCAACAGAAACAAAATTAAAAATGGAAGATTATATTTTACAAATTGAATTTTGTTTGAGATATTTTGATATGCAAAAATGGAATAATAAACGATGGTTTTTAAATCCAGTAGAAGTTATTCAAAATGTGGCGCGTAATTTTAATTTAATTAATGAAAATATAAAAGAAAAAGAGAAAAAAAATAAGAAAAATTGAGTTAGAATAAAGAATTGTATCTCTATATAACATGATATATACAGATTCGCTTTTATCAAGATCAGTCCAAATTCCTATGGCAGAGTGTGGTAAAAATATTACGGAAATTCTTGAACATACTTTGAAACCATTAGAAGGTAAGTGTATAACAGAAGGATATGTAAAAAAAGGTTCAATACATGTAGTTAATTTTTCTAGTGGAATTATGAAAGATCAATATGTAATATTTACAGTTATTTTTGAATGTAAAATTGCACTGCCATTTGTAGATCAAGAACTAGAATGTATCGTTGAAACGAATACAATTGCAGGTTTACAATGTAAACTACATCCAGATGATGAATCCCCTTTTATTATTTTCCTTGCAAAAGATCATCACATGGAAGATAGTGTATTCTTTAGTTGTAAAACTGGTTCTATTATACGTGTAAATGTAGTTGGTAAGAGATATAGTGTCAATGATTCTAATATTTCAGTGATTGCAAAATTACTAAGCAAAGAAAAATAAAAAACTGTAAAAAAAAGAGTTAGATATTTCAATTGGTACCTTAATGATGCGCTTTGCGGCGTGATCCAAATTAGACCGCTTGAATTTCAGGAGCGAATGGATTTTCACTAGTTACGAACCACCCATTCAATTTTTTATCTTTTTTTTGTACGATGCCAGTCTTGAAGTCGCGAATGTAAGATTCGCTATCGTTAAAAATGTATTGTGTAATCTTATCTTCCGTATTGGGATTCAACCCATTGGACGTATTGATGCCGATACGAATTGTACCATCATCAATCTCAATCTGTTCTTGACCAGCGGATAGCATGTTCCACAGAATTTCGGGCATCTGTTGGTCAAAATGAACAAAGCAGTAACGCCCAGTTACTGAGCGCACATCATCAATGCGTACGACTTTACACCCAGAAAGACGAGTAATTCTTGCAGATATAGCAGCCATGGAGATGTAAAATTCCGTGTTGAAGCAAACGAAAACTGAAGTAAGAGCCATTGTAAATCTGTGATAACTAATATTGGTAAAATTCATTTCAATTCATGATTGGAATATTTTAAAACAATATACTATGAAAATTGAATTATTGTTTATTGCAATCATTATATTTTTTGTAGTAGATACTATGCAAAATGGTAAATATTCAAATCAGCTTAAACAATACAAAAAACATGCAAAAATTATTGGATTTTTATTTGCTGCCTTTTCCCTGTATCTTTTCATTAAAAAAAATCCAAATGAATCTAGATCTATGATGGGGCATTTAAATGGTATGGTACAGTATATGCCTTTAGATAAACAATCTAAGGATATTATTACACCTTTTTTAAATACAAATGTTGTGCCCATAAAAGAACAACGTATTATGACAAGTGGTGGCGATTCTACATCAAGAAGTGTTAGCGGTACAAAGAAAAAATATGTAGCAGCAAGTCAAAATTGGAAATGTAATGGTTGTAAAGGAACATTAGATGCTTGGTATGAAATTGATCATAAAATTCGGCTTGCTGATGGAGGATCAAACCATATTGCAAATTTGGTTGCATTATGTAGAAATTGTCATGGAAAGAAAACAATGATTGAAAATTTTTAACTTTTTTATACAGTCATTGTATGCCAACGGCGCCACGAGATACCAAAGATATTTTGTATATCATGTTTTTTTTATTTGTTCTTGGCTGTATTGTTTATTATATTTGGATTCATCCTAAAAAAACAATAGTTGAAAATTCTAAAAATGTATACAATTCATCAATTACAAAAATGAACACTACATATGGAAAAGCACGAAAAGATGCAGAAGATTCTGCAAATGAATCAAAAAAATCATGGGATAAAAATGTAAATAGTATTTACAAAATTATTATTGAAACAACGTTATTTATAATTGCTATTTTTTTCAATTTATACAATCCATTTTATAATTATGAAAATCCATTACCACTTACAATGGCTGCAAATGCAGTTTTACTTGGTATGATATTATTTGAATATACGTCATCTGTAGTAGATGAATATCTTAAAAATACATTTAATTCTATTGATTCTGTTTTACCCAAAGATGAACCTGAAAAAACGCCGTCGTATGATAACACAGAACCAAATAAAATGTTAGCTTTATTTCTTACGTGGGGAATCTGTATATGTTCTCTTGGTGCAATGTCTTGGTATACAGATAGAATATTTATTGTTTATGCAGTTATAGCTTATATTTTGAGTTTGTTTACAATGTTTGATGTACCTGGTTTTAGTTCTAATTTTTATATTTTTATTTTATTTTTTATTGTAAATATTCCAATTGTTACATTGGTAACAAGTAGATTAAATATAGATGTTCCTTCACAATATAATGGTATCTACATTCCATTATTGATTGCATTCTACATGCTTACTATTATCATGTTAACTACATTAGGTATTGTAGATTTGTATGATAATCAAAATGTATATATTATATTATCATTAATTGGTTTATCTTTTTTATTTTATGCAAAATCATTAACTTCATCTATTTATCAAACATTTTTATTTGTCATATCCATGATTATATTATTTATTGTTACGTTACATTATATTGTTGTTCAACAAAATTGGATTTTATACATGTTTTTATATACACTTGTTATTGGAATTGTACTTTACATTGCTCCTGTTCCAGCAGCAGTAAATGCATTAGGTAATATTCAGCCAATTGCACAAATTACTACAAAAGAAATTACATTATTGAGTGCAGAAGTTATATTCATATTAATATACATTTATATTCGGTCTGTAAATAAAAGTGTTTACACGCAACATGGTGAACAAATTGTAAATAATCCAGTAACGTTAAAAGATCTTACAAATATAAAGGTAAAAAACAAACCAATGTATGATTATGGTATTTCCTTTTGGTTTTTTATTGAAGCTATGAATCCTAGTTTTGGACCACAAGCAACTGAATATACTACAATACTTTCTTATGAAGGAAAACCAAATGTTTCTTATAATGGCACACTAAATACGATCCAAATTGAAATAAAAACAGAATCTAAAAATATCAAAGTAGATGTAATTAAATCTGTACCTTTGCAAAAATGGAATCATATTGTTATCAATTATGTTAATGGTGTATGTGATATATTTATGAATGGAGAATTGCATAGTTCAAAAACAGATGTTATACCAATTAAAGATGCAAAATATATGGATATAGGTGCAACAGATGGAATTTTAGGATCTATATGTAATGTTATTTTATTTCATCAACAAATTACATCTTCTAACATAAAAAATTTATACAATCAATTCTCTGAAAAAAGTCCACCTGTAATTTAATCATAAATTGAAATAATATAATTAGATAAACATGCATGTATATAATTCAATACTTGAATACGTTCTACATTGTATGGTCGTATCATTTGTAATGCTTCTTCATAAGTAAACCATTTCATATCAGATACTTCTGATTCTTGAAAAGAACTTTTACTGTGCAAAGATCCACTTGTTGCAATGTAATATTTATGTGTATAGGATTTATAATTAGAACCTATAAATATTTCTTCATAAGGCAATACATTTTTTATAATAGTTAAAAAATGTTTATCATATCCTGTTTCTTCTTCATATTCACGTAATGCACACGCTAATTCTGTTTCATATGGATTACGCCGTCCCTTTGGAAATCCCCATTCAGGTGTTTCCCATATAGTTGTACTACTTTGAATTAAATCTTGTAAACATGTAAATTTATCATTTACCATATATCCCTTTTTAATTGTACAAAATTTTTCGTATGCATTCATTTCATCAACAGAATTTTCTGATTGTACTCCCCATAAATCTCCCCATAAAATATTAAAATTTTTGATTAAAATATTCTCTTTTTCTAATATAGTCATTTCATTAATTAAATTTAAAATATGATTTATATTTTGAAATGAATATTTGCCACGAATAAAATCTGTATAGCCTAATGTTTTACGCCTGCATATCATTAAATATTTATTTTTAAATGTATGAATAATACCATAACTTGTAATTGGCAAAACACATGATTTTGAACTATGTTTTGATTTGTTGCAATTTACACAACGTTTCATACTGTATTATTTGTTTTGTTTTTATATTCTATTACATATATGGATCCAAAGGTATGGGGACCTTCGTATTGGTTTTTTTTACATAATGTAGCTTTTAATTACCCAAAATATCCAACTACAATTCAAAAAAAAGTTCATTACCGTCTTATTCACAATTTTCATGAATTTTTACCGAACAAATCTATGGGAACTATATTTATGAAAATGGTAGAAAAATATCCTGTAACACCTTATTTAGATAATCAAAAAGATTTTATTAAATGGATGCATTTTATACACAATAAAATAAATGTTCGCTTAGATAAACCAACAATTACACTAAGTGAACATTATGCACAATTTCATACAGCATATGAACCAAATCAATCCAAATTACACCGTTTTTTTAAAGAACGGTACAAAGTTATTATTGTAATTTTTATATTGTTGTTGGCACTTTTTGCCTATACTCAAGTTATTCAACATAAATTAAATTTTAAACCTATAGATGTAGCTAAATTTAATTGGAATATGGGGTCGTAAGATTACATGGTTTTACAATACCTTTTAGAGTACTATTATTAATAATTGTAAATGCCATATTAGATGGATATGGCTCATACGTCATGATTGTATTTAAATTATGATTGGGAACAAACAAAATATAATCTATTAGAGGAGCTCCAAATAGTGCTTGTTGTAATATAGGTACACTGTTTGCATTAACAACAACGCCATTTGTTTTACCTCTATTTTGTTCTTGAGGATGTATTTCTACATAAATGTGAAATGTTGTATTTATATTTTTAACTGTATTATTTATTAATGTTGCACCAAGATAAGAAGCGCTACCATTTGGTAATAAATCATTAAAATTAGATGTAAATGTTTTACCATCATTATTCAATACTTCTAATAATTGACAATTTTGTGCCAATCCAAAAATCCCCTGATTTAATTGCAAAATAATACTCCAATTAATACCATATGCAGATGTATCTAAAAATGTGGTGTTTTGAATAGGTACAGTTCGTGTTTTAAATGAAATAGAAATTGTATTGGTTGGTGGTAACACAGTTGTTAATGGAGTAATATAATTGACTTCAGGATATGTATACAATCGTTGAAATTGATAGATACTAGTTGTATTGTATAAATCTGGTAGATTATATTGTATACTTAGTGCATTAAAAACAGTTTGAATAGATTGACCTTGATTTAGTAATTGTTGTATTGTAGTTATATATGGACGAAATCTGCATGGTATTGTAATAATTCTATTATTATATTGCACACTATCTATTCCTAATTTATAATTAATTTGTGTAGTTACGTCATTTCCAGGTATAATTCCAGGTCCATTCGTAAGTGTTGTATGTTCTAAAATTAATTTTTTATGTTTCAAAAACATTTCTTGTGTGGGTTTTACATAAGCTAATGAATAACGCGGATTAATAGAACTCATAGATAAATTATATGTAGAGCTACCCAATACATATGATTTATTTGCATTACACGGATTCAACATAATTATTTATTTTATTATTTTATTTATAGTTGTTTATAGTTTATTTATAGTTTATTGTTTACTATTTTGAACATACCATTGTAACGATAAATAAGGTGGTGTAGATGTAACAATACTAGAATTTTTATTTATACTCAAATTAGGGCCATTATCTACAATTCCAATAATATCTCCAGGCATCAATGCACTATTATAATATCGCAAATCTGAAATATATCCTTGAAATCCTCCATTCATTGCAACATTTACATTTCCATAATTTTGTTTTGCAACATTACCCAAAACATGTCGTTTTGCTAATGACCCATTAATGTATACGTCTAATTTATTACTTTCTACTCTTATCAAAACGTGCATCCATTTATTCAATGGAATATTTGGAATACGTACTTCTTCATTAATAGTAGTAAATGTATTCATAATGACTAATAATTCATTCGTATTGGGAGATATATAAAGACCTGGTGCATTATTTGGGAAATTCATTCCAATATTATCTCCATCAGTTTGAATATTATTATCTCCTTTGTGAAAAATATGTTGGTATTGATTTGTTTTTCCTAAATCAGATATATTTAACCAAATAGACCAAGAAAATTCTATACCGTGAGATTCATTATTTGATCGTTGTACCGGTATAGATCCTGTTAAACTTGGATCTTGTTTAATTACCAATGGTACATTTCCTGGAATAAGTCCTTGCACTAAAAAGGGACTAGAAGATGGTCCCATAAAATATCCAACAAAATTGATTCCTATCATTAGACAAATCGTAAATACAATTAATGCTAATATAATAATAATAAACTTTTGTAATGGTGTATCATCCATATATACTATTAGGAAATTAAATACTGATAGATGCTTGCACACTATTTCCTTTTAAGAAACTTAATTGTAACTTATATTGATTCAAAAAGTTACTTAATATATTTCCTCCTGGTCCTCCCTGGTAAATATTCCAAGCTTGTTGAGGATTTACTGTATCATTCCAGTAGTTGAATCGTGAAGTAAAACCAGAAAATCCAGATAAAGGTGTTAAATAAATAGAAGCAGTATCATCTACATAAGCAGGAGAAGGCATAATACACGTTTTTACCAATTTTCCGTTAATATATGTATCTAAAGAACGATTATTCAATGTTATAATTATGTTTGTCCATTTTTGAATAGGTATATTTTGCACTTTGCATGTAAATAGTTCATCTGTACCTGTCATTGCCATCTTGATTGTTAAATTATTTTCAATAGAATCCAATAATACACCAGGCATTAACTTTTTGTTTCCTCTGCAGAATACAATTTTTTCAGATCCATACCTATACGACCAATCATCTATGTATATCCATACACTATATGCATAATTTACAGATACTCCTGCTGGTAATGAGGATGCAGCAATTGTTTTTTCTGTTTTTGCATCTTGAAAGTTACTTAATGCTGTTGGTCCATTAAATAACCATGCCAATACATATACAATAAATACAAAAAGTATAATCATTAGTAGAAATTGAATCATATTATTATACTAGAAATTAATTTCCAGGTATTAGCATTAATCCTTCCCAACCGGTATATGATCTTCTTGGAATTGTTATATGTTTATAATTTACTTTTGTAATAGGAACTATTATCTTGTGTGTAATTGTAAATAATGGGTTTTCATTTTTAAATGCAATTATTTTTTTGATTAATTTATTATATTCTACATGTCTATAACATGAATTCATGGAATACAACGAATGATTATAATGATATAATAATGGCTTAAATGTAAGTATGGAATCATCTGGAATATATTCTATACCCTGTAATATAACTTCGTATGATAATGTGACTAAATTATAAATAGATAATTCTGTAAACATGTTTCGCAAATCTCCACAAATTTTTGCATTCGTTGATTGTTTAATTTTGTTATCTATAATATATTCTTTAATAAGTCCTTCATATTTCAAAGAAAAGATTGATAAATTGAAATTTTCTTTCATAAAAAGTGCAAATAATGGATGAATAATATACCCTCTCTGTAACATACAAAAATAAATAATATACAAATTGTACACTGAAAATTTTATATTCGTATACGGATTTTTAATAGTCAATGGATTTGAAAAAAAATATTCATCTGCATTAATCAACGAATTAAATATAATATTAGACAAATCAAAAACCTTAAACGTATATTTATTGTAATTATGCATGATATCAATTAATTCTCTCGGCTGCAAATTTTCCAACGAATTTAACGATAGATCCGTTGAAGAAAAAGAATGTCTACGTTTACGAATATATCGTATGCAAACACGTTTTAGTAATTGTAAACTTTGTACCGATTTACAGTAAATATTCAATATTCTATTTTGTATAACAGGATGTATGAATGGATTAAATTCTACATATTTAGAATATATACTACGATTATATTTCGGCTCCATTTCAAACATATTTTTAATTAACGGCATATTTACATAACATACATCTTTGCATTCATCTTTTATTTTTTCTTCATTTTTTTTAATATGATATTTAAAAAAATGAGTTAGCATGGTACTATTAAGTATATTTTTTTATATTAGTTACAAATCTAATACATAAGATAATCCTGCAATTTCTTTATTTTCTACTATATCATTAATACTTCCCAAGTTTTCTTTGATTTCTATAGTATCACACATTGAACTTTCCATATTGAATTCTATTGGTTTATTTACAGATTTAATTTCTGTATGTCGTAATTGATCTATATCTGTCATAATATCAAATGCATTTGTACCGTATTGACCTGGCTGACCTAACATTACATTACAAGATACTCCTTTGGCCGTATCAAATTCTGCAAACATTGCTGCCTTCAATAACATTTCAGGTGTTTCTTCAAACGATGCTTTTGCAATAGGTCCAATATCATCATTGTTAATTCCGTGCCGTGAAATTGCAATCAATTTTGAATTACATGTCATACGATCACATAATAGGGAAAGATGGTGATCATTAATACTAGAACCACCCGATGCAGAAATCACATATTTAAATTCATTCAATATACTTTCTCTAGCAGCTTCAATACCAAGTACATGTGCCATTTCACGAATATCGTTACTATATGTTTTAGTAGAATCAATGTAATCTAACCCAAGAATATCAATTAAATTAGATCCAACTGTATCCAACACATACATTTTGGGCTGTTTGTCATTTTCATTTTTAATTACTATGTTACCATGCTCTTTTACTAACATATTTTTAACTTCGCGGAAATTAATCTTTTCAATATATTTAATACCACGAAGTATCGTACTGTTAAGAATGTGTTCTTGCATAGATTTCAATTTATACATGTCGTCCATATCTTTGTATACATTCTTTTTGTTTATTTTATTCAATAATTGAATACGGAATATTAATTCATCTTCATTGTAATCCGTGTAGATACACTCAATTTCTCTTGTATATTGTTGTTTTAGTGTAAAATTAATATCATCCATTGTTATTTTTTTAATAAACATTTGTTCTTTATTCAATACAAGACGAATTACCCATTTAGATTCTGTACTATATTGCTTTTCTGTTTGTATAGTACATCCATCTAAGATGGAATCAATATCCATACAAGTTTTAATTAGTTTACTATCTCGGCTATTTTTTTCAAATATAATACTAGCTGAAATCACAATGTCTATTAATCGCGTGTGTTCTATCATATTTATAATGGTTTTTGCACGATCTAGATCATGCTGTTCAAAATCTTTTAAATAAATAGTATCTGATGGTTGTTTGATTGTAGTAGACAATGATAATATTTCTTCAATACGCGGCACACCAAGTGTTACGTTTGTTTTACTTGCTACTCCTGCAAAATGGAATGTATTCAGTGTCATTTGTGTAGTTGGCTCACCACATGATTGCGCTGCAATAATTCCTACCATTTCGCCGGGATTTACCAATGCTTGTTTGTAGTGAAGCATTATATTTTCAAGTATAATAGTAATGGATGCTCTGTTCAAATGGTGTGAAAGTATCAACTCGCGAGGTGATAAATTGAAATCATACAATATTTTGAATAATATAGTAGGTGCATACGATCCAAGTGATTGTAATTTTCTATAATAGGAATCTGTTAATTGATAAATTTCAAATGGTGTAATATCAATACTAGAATCTTTACTCGCATTCGCCTGATTTTTTATATTTTGAATAATGTGTGCAAAATTAACTGGCAATAATACTTTATATGTTTTTTCACTTATATAATTAAACACATTTTTAATAATACTGTCACGTATTTGTATCATAAATTCAATCAGTTTTTCACTATGATGACTGCATTCAATGGATTGATCTTGGTAGCGTTTGAATGTTTCCTTATCAAATATTCCTGCAAATTCTTCAAAATTAGTATGAAAATGAGCATATACCTGTTCCTGTTTCATTGCACATAATTGTATTGTTTGAGTTTCTACTTTAGTTGGATCAATATTATCATCACCATATTTGAATTGCATAATTTTATTTTTTGAATTACGAACCGTTCCATCATATCCAGTAATGCAATCTTCTAATGCTTTAATTAACCTGCGCTGAATATAACCAGTTGTAGATGTTTTAACGGCAGTATCAATAAGACCAATACGACCACCCATTGCATGGAAGAAGAATTCAATTGGTGTTAACCCTTCAATGAATGATGATGCAACAAACCCTCTTGCTTCAGGTCGGTCATCGTATTTTGTAAAATGTGGTAAGGTACGATCATCAAATCCATAATCAATACGTTTGCCGTCAATTTGCTGCGGACCTAAACATGCAACCATCTGTGAAATGTTAACATCTGATCCTTTAGATCCAGAATCAACCATTCCTTTGAATCTGTTGGACTTTTCAAGTGCATCAATACCAATTTTTGTAGATTCTTGATTTGCTTTTCCAAGTAAACTATTTACTTGAAATTCAAATTCTTCCAAATTTGATTTACCGGTGTCATTTTTAAACTCATTCAAATGTACAGTTTGAATTAATTCAGATACTTTATTATAATAATGATAAATTTTTGCTTTGATGTCATGTTTCAAATTTTGACCATCTTTAACTGGTAAATATAAATCGCTTATACCAACACTAAACGAATGCGTTTTCATATATTCATTTACAATGTATTGAAGATTATCTATGAAATCACATGTTTGAATGTGCCCAAAATCATTATAAATACGATGAATTAAACCATTAGAATTTCCACCCAAAATACCTTTATTCATTTGACCTTTTATATATTTTCCATTTTTAATTACAACACCAGATGCAATTGTCATTGCAGGAATAATCATAGATAAAATATCATAATTTGTAATTTTTGATTTAGTAAATATAGTAGGATCAATGTGATTACATTTGTTTAACAATTTCATCGCTTCAAGAGGAGAAAATTCGCGCTCTTCTTGTGAAAATACATATGCACCTACCAATGAATCTTGAAAGATACCAATAATTGGGGAACTAGATGCAGGACTTACAATTTGATACGGCACTGCTGCCAAATGTCGCAACTCTGTTTCTGTTTCTAAACTTTGTGGCATATGCAAATTCATTTCATCACCATCAAAATCTGCATTATATGGTTTTGTATCACCAACATTCATGCGAAATGTATCTCCTTTATACATAATACGCACTTTATGACCCATCATACTCATTCTGTGCAAAGTAGGCTGACGGTTGAATAAGATTACATCTCCATCCATCATATGTCTGTGTACAATATCACCAATTTCTAATTTAATTAACGATCTGTTTGCATATTTAAGAGATTTAAACATTGCATTTTTTTTCTCAATCAATTTTGCACCAGGATAATTATCAGGACCATTCAATATTAATTCTGTTAATGCATGAATATTGCGTTCATTTACAGTAACTGGTTTTGTCATATTTTTTGCAATTTTCAAAGGAACTCCCAGTTCACGAATAGATAAATTAGGATCAGGAGTAATAACAGATCGTGCACTGAAATCAACACGTTTACCCATCAAATTTCCACGCAAACGGCCAGTTTTGCCATTCAACCTATCTTTAATAGATTTGAATGCTCTTCCCGACCGTTGCTGAGCTGGTTTTGCATTTGGGATTTTATTATCTACCATACTTGCAATATAATATTGCAACAATGTATGATAATCATCTAATTGTCCTGTAGACACATTTTTAATTTCCATTTTTTCTTGTAACGCCTTATTTGTTTTTACAATTTGTACTAGCAAATGACTTAAATCATCTTCACTTCGTTGGGATGAATCCTGTTTTACAGATGGTCTCACTGCTGGAGGAGGAACAGGTAATACGGAACATATCATGGATGCTGGATGAGACCATACAGGACTTAAACCCATAAAAGAGATGTCTTCATCTGATATTTTCGTGAATAGTTTGATAAACATTTCAGGAGGAATTTTCATATTATTTACAGTATCATCTTCTACATTTTTCATTTTTGCCCATTCTGCAACCACTGTTGCAATACCTTCGCGTTTATATTTTATAGGTTGAATACAACCACATCCGTGATCATTTTCACCACACCGTTTAATACCGCTACACAAATCTTGTACTTTTTTCCATCGTTTTTCATTTGGAAAGGAAAGCAAATATTGATATTTATGTTTGTCTAGCAAAATCTTACTACAACGAATACAAATCATTTTAATAACTGAAATAACCGTTTCTAAATATTGTATGAAGAATACAGGCCGTGCTAATTCTATATGTCCAAAATATCCAGGACATTGTATATGATCTAATCCATCTGTTGGACAAATAGGACCTGGTTCAATTGTACCCATACGAGAATCAAACAATCCATTTGGAACAGGTTTATTATTAATGTATGTATCTCTGTTTGTGATTTGTGCTACAGAAGATTTCCTGATTTCTTCTGGCGACAGAATACTAAATTGAATTCCAAGAATTTTAGCATCTTGAACAAGATTACTCATTATATATATAACCATACATATTTTGTTCAAATCAATTTTTAATTTATTTAAATCATTTTAAAATTGATTTGAACAAACACTTTTATACTATTATAAAATATGAAGAAAGAATATAATCTCAGGAAAAAGAAAATTGTCGTCCCTCCTCCTGAAACTGAATCAGAAGAAGATGATGACTACACTACTACTTCTAATGAAAGTGATGAAAATGAAAGCACAGAATCTGAAGTATCTAGTATTAATAGTGAAGAAGAGGACGATTCTACAGAAGAGGATGAAGAAGAAGACGAAGCAAAAGATCCTTTAAATTTGAACATTACATTTACATTGGCAAATGATAATTATGAAGATTCTGAAACTGAAAGTGAAGATGAACCTATCCCTGAAAATAATCTAGCTTTGCAGAAAGAAGCATTAGATAAACTACTAGAATTGAAAACATCTTATAAAGGTCTGTCTATTAGTAAAGGCATGGAAGCCATGTACATAATTGAATCCAAAAAATATGAAAAACGAAAATCAAAATTAGATGAACAAATTAAAGAAGCACAATTGAAAAAATTTGATAAATTAACTTCATTCAAAACAAGCACCGATTCTAAATATTTTTCAAAAATGTCAATTGAAGAACAATCTACATTCCTTTCTAAACTAGAATCAATTACCAATATTGATCCAAAACCACTTCGTATTCGTCTCATTGAATCTGACATTCCTAATGAATATAAAGTCTTTGCACTCAAGAAAATGCAGGCTCTTACACATTTAAGCGAAAATGAAGGAGGTGAATATTATAAAATTAAATATTGGATTGATGCGTTCATGGACATTCCATTTGGTGTTTATAAAGATTTGCCCGTATCTATTGACGATGGTGTTGAAAAATGCCACGAATTTATGGAAAATTCAAAAGCAATTCTTGACAAAGCAACTTATGGTCTAAATGATGCAAAAATTCAAATTATGCAATATATTGGCCAACTTATTACTAATCCAAAATCAACTGGCACTTGTATTGCATTTGAAGGACCCATGGGAACTGGAAAAACTACATTGGTTAAAGAAGGTATCAGTAAAATTTTGAACAGACCGTTTGCATTCTTTGCACTCGGTGGTGCAACGGATAGTAGTACATTGGAAGGCCATTCCATTACATATGAAGGTAGTGTTTGGGGCAAAATTGTAGATACTCTTAAATCTTGCAAATGCATGAATCCTGTCTTCTACTTTGACGAATTAGATAAAGTAAGTGATACGCCAAAAGGTGAAGAAATTATTGGAATTTTAACACATTTAACCGATACTTCACAAAATGATAAATTTCATGATAAATATTTTGCAGAGATTGAGTTTGATTTAAGCCGTGCTATTTTCATATTCAGTTACAATGTACGTGCCAAAGTCAATCCAATTCTTAGAGATCGTATGTATGTGATTCAAACTGAAGGATATACTACGCCTCAAAAAATGATTATTTCCAAAGATTATTTATCGGTTGCAATTCAAAAGAATATTAATTTCAAACCAGATGAAGTTATATTTACAGATGTTGCAATGCAATATATTATTGAAAAGTATACAAATGAAGAGAAAGGTGTGCGTGAATTAAAGAGATGTATTGAAACAATCTATACTAAAATAAATCTGTTCCGTATTATGAAACCATCTTGTAACTTATTTGAAAAAGAATTAAATGTACAAGTTACATTCCCGTTTACAGTAACGAATGAAATTGTTCAAAAGTTACTGAAACAAGAAAACTCTGCACCAATGAATATGATGTACATGTAATTATTTGCGATATTTTCTAGATTTACATTTACGTTTTTTTCGTGTTCCACCAAATCTAACTCCATAAGGCATAACAGTTGCATGTGCCGGTGGATATTTAGTCGTAGAATATTTACGTGTAGCAACTTGTGCGACTTGTGCAGATGTTGCTAGAGGAGGCAAAACTTCTACAATTAAAATATGATCTGGTAATGTGTTTCCATTATCAAATTCTACGTTTACTAATTTGTTTAATACTGTAATATCTTTTTTAAATTTACCTAATATTTTATCATCTTTTGTTTTCCATGATATTTGATCATCTTTATAAAATTGACCAATATATTTAGCTTTAATTTCTTGTCCTTTAGTTAAAAATCTAGGAAGTTCAGTTGATCTACGTAATGTGTAACCATTTCGTACAATGTCTTCTCGTATAAGTTGATTTGCTCTATAAATATCGTCTGGATTGTTTTTTAGATCACCTTTAAACAATTTTAGTTTAACATCAGCAATAAATTGATATTTAGTTTTTTCAAATTTTCCTAAATATTCTGAATCATCATCAATGACAAGTTCCCAACAATAATCTTTAGGATATTTATCAACATCTTCTGAGTTTATTATGTCACCTATTGCTATTTCTTTTGTTGCTAATTCTGTCATATAAATAGTAATATATATTTAATTCACTATTTTATAATACGTTTGTGATATTTTTCTCCAAATACTATCTCTAATCCACCACCAATACCCTACTGGCCCTCTGCACATATAATGGTTATACAACGAATCACACTTTTTATTGGTAAAATCCATAATTAATAAAAATCGTTCCCCTTTATCAAAATTTACTTTATGCAAACAATTATCTGCTTCTAAAAATACTCCCATATTTTGTGTAAATGGAAATTTCCCATATTTTTCAATTGTAAATTTTGTATTACTCTTATCATAAATAGGTATAATTAATCTATATTGTTTTATAGAAGGATCATACCGTTTAACATCATGATGATAATTTTCATAATATTTTGCATTCATTCCTTCAAAATAATATCTTAACCAACAACGTTGCAAATCAAGTGAATTTACAGGATACAAATTTTCTCCAACTATTTTTGATAATTCATATAAAAATTCATCATCTGTATAGAGAGATAAATTTTTATCTTCGTTTAATTTTTTGTTTTTCTTTGCTTCTTGTAAAAATTGATCTTCTATTTTTTTTCTACACGTTTCATTTAAAATATCATTTACAATGATAAAACCATCACCTTTAATTGTTGTATTCATTGGATTAATACCACAATTCAATTCAATCGTATCTGCTTTTTTGTATAAAAAAATGGGTAATAAAACAATTAAAATTAAAATAAAGAACAAATAAAACATAAAATTGATATACATACCTAATATTATTAATTATAATAATGCAGGATTTTGACCAATACACCGAAGTTGAAATAAAATGTAAAAATCATGAATTGTGTAATGTTGTTTTGTCAAATTCTTATGAAAGTATCTGTACTAGATGTAGTATAATGTTTGGTAAACCATTAAAGACGCAAAATAATATAGAATGCCCGTTATGTTTTGAATGCAAAAAAGGAGTCTTTTATCCAAAATGTAAACATTCAATATGCATAGATTGTTTCAAACGATGTTTTTATGGAGATAAATGTATGGAAATAGAACCTGTATTTCCTTATCCTGACATTGAAGATGAATATGATGAAGATCCTGAAAATATCAAATGGACTTGTCTTGAATATGTATTAATTGGTGTATATAATACAGAATGGAATAATTGGGATGATACTAGAAATGAAAAATATGAAAAAGAAAAATATTTAAGAATGTGTGCACTGTGCCGTAAATAAGTTTTATATTTTTTATTTAAAAATATAAAAATACTATAATTATATGGATAAATTAAATGAAGGTGAATTATTTATGAAATATAAATCTTCTTATACCTCTGCATTATTAGATTTTTCTTTGCACAATTTTTTATTTGTATCTTCTTTATATTCTGTATGGGCATTGAAAGATAGTTGGTTAAGTGTAGTTACTGTACCTTTTTTAGGATTAGTATTAAATAGAAATTATGTAGTGTTTCATGATTGCTGTCACAATTCATACACACCAAATAATCTATTAAATTATGTTTTATCCAATTATTATGGAATTACAACAATTACATCGTGCAATTGGATATTAGACCATCATACCCATCATTTAACCAATGGAAATATAGAAAACGAATATAAATTTAAATTTAACGAACTTTTATATTACAATGTGAAACAATATAAGCAATTTAATTCATTGCAAAGACACATATTTACCTTTTTCCACACACCTATTGTATTTTTTTCGTTTTTTCCCATTTTGTATTTTTTTATGATTCAACGATTTATTTATTTTCTCAAAAAAATAAAATATGGAGAAAAAATTAATTCCTCTTTATTTATGGTATGCATTAACCATGGTATCAACAATATTGGTTCTGTGTATGTTTTACTAACTTTGTATAAAAATGATATAGTATTTCATTATTTGGTTTCATTGTACCTAAGTTTCATTATTAATTTTTTGTTGTTCTTCAATCAACATACATACAACCCTGCATATGTAGTTGGTAAAACAGAATGGTCGCAAAGAAACAGTGGATTATTAGGAAGTTCGTTTATTCAAATACCTAACTGTTTGAAATATTTTTACATGGGAATAGAATACCATCACATTCATCATACAAACTCAAAACTACCTGGATATAATTTACAGAAATATCACGAAGAAGTAATTTCTAAAAGTAATTTATTTGACACTATTGTAAAACTATCGTTAACAGATTGTTACCATAATTTATGGTTAATGCTCTATGATACAGATAAACATAAATACGTGACTTTGCAAGAAGTAAATAAAGAACTAAATAATGAACTAAATAAAGAAGATTAAAAACTAAATAAAGAAAAAATAAAAATATTGCATTTTTACAATATTTTTATTAAAAGTCAAGTAAAATTTATATATCTAAATTTACAGTATGTTTATCTGACTTCTTGCGACGAACCTTATGTCCCATTCCCAACCCGTCTTTCATGTCTTTCAATTCACTTAAGCTTACTGTACTTGTTGCATCTTCTTGTTTTGGTTTCAATCCACTCAAAATATCATTAATATCTGTTGGACCTCTCATATCAGGTCTATGGTCTTGCCTGTTGTCTTGCCTGTTGTCTTGCCTGTTGTCTTGGGGCGGATGTGGGCGAGTTGCATACGATGGTGCAGATTGTGACATATTTGGCATGACATTATTCATAAATCCACTAAATCCTGGATTTGTATTTCCCATTGAATTTACAGCTGCTTGTGTAAACTTCTGCATCAATTCTGGATTTTGTCTCATAATATCATCCATGCCAGGAAGTGATGACTTGAACATTGTATTGGTCATGTGAAGCATGATTGCACCTCCTCCTAGCTGGAACAATAATTTCAGCTCAGGGGCAAGCTTTGCCTTTGATCTATACTTTTCATGTAATTCTGCAAAAATTTCATCATAGTCTGTAATATTTTCATTTACTTGTTCTGCCCATCCATCTAGCTTAATATCAAATGGATCAAACTTTGAATTTAAAAATTCAATACCAGTAATTGCAGCCATTAACATTTTTCCTTGAAATTTTACATTGTTTGATTTTTCCTTTTCTGCAACAATATTTTCATATTCGCCTTTCATTTCGTCTAAAGAAGAATCCATTGTATATTTGCGCGTAAGCCGTACACCCTTTCCTTCTAAATCTTCTAATTTTCTTAATAATTTAAACTTTTCTCGTAACACATCTGCAGCATTCTCTTTTGGAGCTATCTTATCTGGATCAATTGTATTGATAGATTTAAAGCCATCCCAAGACTTATCTACTTTAATTGGTTTATCAAATGATACACTTGGTTTTGAAAAAGTTTCGTTTGTTAAATCAATTCTTGGAAAATCCATAACAGGTGTGTCCGGCCTTTCCTTTTCTACTCTTGGAGTGTTAACTTGTGACAATGAATTTAATTCATTTTCTAATTTATCCAAATCAGATATTTCAATAGAAGGTGATTCCTTTTTCTTTGTATTCATTAATAGTTCAACTCCTGGCATAGCAGAAGATGGACCAGAATCAATAGGATCAAAGTTAAGTTTAATTTCTTCTAAACCGTCTAGACCAAGTTGGATTGTTTCCATTATGTTTATATAAGAACAATTAATTTTAAGTAATCCGCATTTATATTGTTTAAATACCAAATTAATTGTAATAATGTATCTGCCAAATCATCTTTTTTTTTGTGTTTTTCAAAACCTGTTTCCCAGTTGTTTGCAGTTATCAATTTTCGTACACAATCTATACCTATTTTCTTACGTTGTGCATAGGTAGTTGGACCAGTATGAAATAATTTTAATTTATTTACAGCAGATACACACGTAACTTCTGCGTTTCTCATAATCCAATATTGCACTACCATACCTTGTAACATTTTCATACGATTTGCCAATGGTCCAATTTGATTTTCTATAACTACTTTATCTACTTTTGTAAATCTTTCATATTGAATCCTTAATTCTTTTCCTAAATCAATTACAGAACAAGTTTTTGCAGATTTTCTTTTAACTTCGCTTAATTTTTTAGAATTTAATTGTTCAATCATTTTTTCTTTGATGTCACATTGAGTAATTCCATGCAATTTGCACAATTCCGTCAATTCAAGTTTGTTTAACCCTGATAATGCAGGAATATGTACAGCATGTTTCTTGCAAAAAAATGAAGTATCTCTAAAAAACAAAGCAGGTTGTTTGCATTGTTTTTTGCAACGATGATTGCATACAGGTTGATCTCCAAGTAAATCAATTACATCCCAATCTATAATTTCAAATGTTTCTGTTACAGATACAAGACAGTGTGCCAAATGTGTAATTCCAATATCAATAGACAACACCAACATGGTATACTAAATAATATATGTTTATGTTTATTATTTACTTTGTTATTTACTTTGTTATTTACTTTGTTATTTACTTGATTATGAATTTATTCTTTAGTTCTTTTGTATAATTCTAATACTGTAATAGCAGCAAGAATTTGAACTATGATATAAGGTACGAGATTTTCCATTTTTTGTTTTCCAGCAAGAACCATTAAGACTGTAGTTGCTGGATTAAAATTGCCTCCTGAAATATTTTGTGCAATATATATTGCTAGTGCAAGAGCTGCACCGATTGCTAATGGATTAGCTGTAGATATGAAGACAAAAAGAAAAAAAACTGTTCCAATATATTCAATAATTAAATCGTGCATAACTAGTGTGTATATTATATTTTTACAATCTTGTCCTTTGTTATTTTTACTAAATGTGGATTGGAAATATCTTGTTTTGGAGGAGGAGTTTTCAATTCCTTCATTATGTCGGTATACGATTTTTTCGGCATTTTATTATATGAAATTATTAAATTATTTTTCAATTTTATTACTTAAATATAAATTATTGAATCGGGTTATGTATCCAACCGTAATATTTTTTAGATATGACAAATATTCATCTATTGATTCATTATTTATAGACAATAAAGATCAATTATTGTGCAATGTACAAATTTATAATAATAAATCATGTTTAAATCATTTGTTTAATCCTAATAACCAACTATTGATTACATTTGGAGAAAATTGCGAAGAATACATGAATGATTGTGACATACCGCAACGAATTAAATATAGATGGTTGCATTTGACCACGATAAATATAGATGCATTCAATAACTCTGTTAATTATTGTTACATGGATAATATTATTAAACAAACTACATTTCGTCCTATTTTTTCAATATTTACTACTTGTTACAACTCATATGATAAAATTAAAAGAGCCTATTCATCTGTAAAAGATCAAACTTTACTTGATTGGGAATGGGTTATTTTAGATGATTCTCCTGATGACAACCATTTTATATTTTTAAAAGAATTATTTACCGGAGATCATAGAATACGTTTGTATAAACGAAGTGAAAACAACGGAAGTATTGGAAATGTAAAAAATGAAGCTGTATCTTTATGCAGAGGCAAATATGTACTAGAATTGGATCATGATGATGAAATTACACCAACATGTTTACAAGATGCAACAACTGTTTTTGAAAAAGATCTTGATGTAGGATTTGTATATATGAATTTCTCAAATATCTATGAAAATGGTGACAATTTTAGATATAGTGATTTTTATTCATTAGGATATGCAAGCTATTATATGGAAAAATATAAAGATAAATGGATTTATGTATCAAGTACTGCAAACATTAATAATATAACACTTACTAATATTGTTAGTGTACCAAATCATCCTCGTATATGGAGAAAAGATGTTCTTATGAAAATGGGTAATTATAACGAAGGTTTACCTGTTAGTGATGATTATGAACTTTTACTTAGAACTGCAGTGCAAACAAAAATGGCAAAGATTCCACAATTAGGATATATACAATATATGAATAACGGTAATAATAATTTTTCACTAATTCGCAACAGTGAAATTAATCGGTTATGCAAACATCTTGCACATCATTGTTACAATTCTTATAAAATTGATGATTTCATGAAAGAAAAAAATGCATTTGAACAATGGCCAAATAAACCTATTTGGGAATTGGAAAATTATACACATGTTTATTGTAATTCACTTGTTAATCTTCACTACAAGAAACAATTTTGCATTATTGGATTAGAAACGTTGTATCAAAATTATAATGAAATAAAAGAATTGTACAAAGATCCGTTGCACGATTTTATTATACTAGACAATATGAATAATACAGATGAAATTTGTATTACACTTGACAAATTAGATTTTACAAGAATGAAATGTTACAGCTTGAATGCAACTAATGAACAACTTGTAAATTGGTTTCATGTCATTTATAAAAGTTGCGACTTTTACATTTTCAATCGTATTGAACATATTCCATTACCTTATATAGATCAGTATAATCCTAAAAAAATAACTATTATAACACCATCTATTCGTCCAGCTAATTTACTTAAAATTGTAGAGACGATTGATTTTAATTATGTAGATGAATGGATTATTGTATATGATGGAAAAATAATTAAAGAAAATCCAAAATTATTTACACATTCTAAAATAAAAGAGTATGTTTTTTCTGGGCCAGGTATAAGCGGAAATTCTCAAAGAAATTTTGCATTGGATTGTATTCTAAATCCAGATACTTATATTTATTTTTTAGACGATGATAATATGATTCATCCCGAGTTGTATGGGTTATTGAATACATTAGATGAGAATAAAATATATACATTTAACCAAGAACGACCCGAAGATGTATTTCCATTTACAAATCTTCTAAAAGGAAATAAAATAGAGTTGTGTAAAATTGATTCTGCAATGTTTTTGATTGATTTTAAATTATGCAACCAAATACGATGGAATCCTACTAAATATTACTCTGACGGAATTTATGCAATGGAAGTTTATTCGCAACACAAAGATAAATGGATTTTTGTAGATAAAACATTAGCTTATTACAATAAAATTCATTAATTTATTTTATTTATTATTTTATTTATTATTTTATTTATTATTTTATTTATTATTTTATTTATTATTTTATTTATTATTTTATTTATTATTTTATTTAACATTTACTTGGCATATTAGTGACACCATCCCATGTTATATCACAACTTTTTGCCCATGTTTGTTTTTGACATGTAGAATAATTACTAAAATCCATTACACTATAGCAAGCATCACTTTGTATTCCTAAATTTTTTACGTTATAACATTTAGCTACCGGACATGTAGATCCTACATCATCTGTTTTTTCTGTCATATTATCAGGGCAACATCCAAATGGTGTATTTGCACATTTACGATTTGGAAGAGAATTACCTGAACCGTCTATATCATAATATGAACTGTACCAATAATCTGGACAATTATCTATTACAGGTGGATATGCATCTGTAGATGTTGTATTTTTCAATACAATAGCTGTAATAGTTAAAGCTACAATTAAGCAAAAAAACGTTACTACGAAAACATAATTTGAAAAATTACTCATTTATATTTCATATATATTTTTTATTTGGACATATATATGAAAGCAAACGGAAGAGTTGATATATTAAACGCTTCAAATAATACAAAATCATATGATAATACGCCTAAAGTTTATACTTCTTCCTTTAAAGATGCTCTAACTGGAATTTTAGAAAACAGCACATTATCTACTGCATATTTTTCTGTGCAAAATCAACAAATTATACAAAACGGAATAAGAGCTGGTGTATATAAATTATCCAACAACAAATATGTTATTGCACAACAACGAGATACAGATATTAAAATAGTAATGAGAACTGTTTACTTAAATCATTGCGAACACAAAAATGAAAATATTAAGGGACAAATTGAAAAATTAAACCAACACGTTTTTGATTTTTGCATTCCACGAATTTATAGTGAAGCACAAGGATATGTAAATTATTTAAGAGATGCAAGTACTCTTGTTGTTCCTATGGCACGCCCTATTTATACTTCTACCAATAAAACTCTTGAATTGAAACCATTTTTTTAATCATTTTTATAGGTAGTAGAATAAAACTTTGCAAACAATACAATGAGACCAACTGTATATAAAGCAAATGACATAATAAGAGAATAATTAAACCATGTTTCAATCGGTGGTCTATATAAATAAGCATTATACAACAAACTTACAAACTGAAGTATTTGTATAGTTGTTATATATTTTTTGATAACTTTTACTTGATTAAACTTTAACAAACATCCCAAATAATAGGAATACATGATGGTATGTACAAATGAATTAAATAATGTTACATACAATATAGCATCTACTTTATATACATATGTTAAATGCCAATTGATTACAGCACCTATATGATGATATTTTTGTAAAAAAATAGGTTTTTTATTATTCAAATACATCAAAAACGTATCAAAAAATTCATAATATTTTGATATATAAAACAAATAAATAATTCTATCAAATTGTGGATTTTGAAAATAATAATTAGACCGAAATACAAGTCCTGATTCATACAAAATTTTAGATAACGAAAAACATGTCCATGTACTAAATGTTACTAAAAAACTATTGTGAGCCACAGATAAATAATAGAGTACAGATGAGTTTATTCGTAATTGTGTTGGATACACTAAATATCCTGTAATTGCTAATATAGGCGTAATATGAGTTGATAATGACGTCATTTTATAATTACAACAATAATACCTTTATATATTATTTTTATATTTCATTCACATATAAAAATAATTAAATATTGGTTCTACATATTCAAGTATTCCATCAATTATATCAAATGTTTTTTTTAAAAATAGTAGAGCTGGTTCTTCTGTATCTTTTTCTTCTTCTTCTGTGTCTGTATCTTTTTCTTCTTCTGTGTCTGTGTCTTTAGTATACCAATCGTATTCTTTTAATTCATTATCCATTTTATATACTATATATTTATTCTTATTATTCAATTTTATAAAACTGAAATGACAATTTTATTTTTAATCTTGTATAACATGTCAATCCGTGTATTTTCACACAAATTCTTTTCATCTGTAACTTCTATTCCACCTTTAATAGGAAATGAAACTATTTACAGTGAAGAATTAGCAGAACCATTAATTAATACATTTTCAGGAGATTCAATGACCCCATTCTATTTTATAGTAAACTATTATTATTTACAACCTAAATATACAACAAGTTTTAATGAATTTGGATTGTGTATTATTGTAAGCGATGAAATGTTTGATTTATATTTTACACATGGTCTTTTTGATTTACTTGATTTTACTATTACCTATCAAATTCCAAATATTGATATCATTTCATTGAAACGAATTGCAGGAGATTTTCCTGAAGATAGTTCTATTGATGATTTACTTACTTCTTATCTTGAATCATGTTCTATTATAAATAAAACTCAACAATTTACAATTCATTTTGAAACAAATAAATTACCATTGCAGAATTTCATTACATTTGAAGTTACTGATTTTACAGTTAATCTACATGAAGAAATAGAAAACACATTTCAAGAAAAATTAAACACCAATTTACATCCGCTTGGAATATCTGCCAATGTTATTCCTGCAAATCATTTGGTTGGAAAAGTATCTAATCATGAAATTAAGGTTGATTTTATTATTACCAAAGATACATTACCAACACCTCAAAAAGCAGTAAATAAATCAATCAATAAAAATAATTTAGATAATTTACAACCTGGTATGCAAATGACAGATAAAGTTTATACTCCATTAACTAAAGATGAATTACGAGAAATTCGGTTGCGTAAATTCTCATTATCTTGAATATTTTCCAGTTTTAAAAAAAGAGTCCAATACAAATAACACAAAAACTCCTAAAAATACATACAATATTAATTCTTCTGTTACTTGTCCCGTTTTTTCATCTTTCTGTTCTTCTAACAAATAAATCATATAATTTAATTTTTCAAGTAATTGTGCATCTTTTGAAGAAGTTGGTGTATATTCAAATGGTTTATCATAAACGGGATAATTTGTATGTACTATTTCTTGATCTGCAAATGGATTTTGATACATGTTATATGATTCATTAATTGTATTTTTTGGTTCCATTTTTTTATTTTTTAGTTTATCTTTTGGCGGATTATAATCTCCTAATTCATTATCATTAAAATCTTTATATTGGTCTAGATCTTTCTCTTTTTCTTTTTCTTTTTCTTTTTCTCTTTCTCTCTCTTTATCAAAATCTTGATATTGATCTTCTTGAGTTTTATTATCTGTATCGGGTTGTAATTGTCTAGCACTTACTAATTTAGGAGGTCTAGCTTTTTTCTTTAACATATTTATTTGTGATTCTTCATATGGAAATGGTGATGACCAATTCATTAACATTCTATATTATTTTAATAGATTAAAATTAATAATGAACTACATATTTAGAAATATGCCTATATTTTCATATAGGTGATTTTTATTATAAAGTAATTATATGATTCTAGATCTTTTAATTACTTTTGTATTGTGCATTTTTATTTTATATCCTTTTGTAGCTAAAACAATGAACACGATACCAGGTAAAGGATTATTTTTAGTATTTACCTATTTTGTCATAAAATACAATATAATTTTAGGGCTTATTGCAGGAATTGTTTTTGTATTTCAATTTACAGATCAACCTACAGATTCTCCTAAATTCAACTTTAAGGCACCTTTTTCATTATTGCCTTTAGATGAAAATATGCGACCTAAAGATTCAAGTTGTATACCTGTAGATAGAAATAGCGTTGCTCCACCCCGCGAAGAATTATCTGGATTTATAGATGGACTTTTTGCAGACAATACAATTGGATCTTATGCACAAATTAATCTATAAATAATATATGATTTTACTATTTTTAGTAATATTAATTTTGCTACTTTGTATTCAATTCATACAACCAACTGAATCATTAATTAGCCGTCCACCTAAAAAAACACAATGGTTATCATTAATTTTACCGCCTTCACCTTTTACTGTACTAGAGGGTTTGCATAAAAGAATACATCCCTTTATTCCTTATAAACAACATTTTTATAAACTTAAAAGACGTTTTCGTTACCGATAAAAATATATTTAATGTATATGAAAGATACAATGAAAGAGATATGGGACACAGCTCAAGGTCATTTAAATCTAATCAATAATTCTAAAATATTTACAGCATTAATTATGATATGTTTGAATATAGGGTCTAAATTTATTACTATAAAATTGTCAAAATCACAAGAAGAATACATGAAAAATTATGTTGCTCGTGAAGTTCTCGTGTTTGCAGTATGCTGGATGGGTACTCGTGATATTGCTTTATCAATTATTTTGACTATTGCTTTTTATATGATTACAGAACATTTATTTCATGAAGAAAGTGTATTATGTGTTATGCCTGGATATTTGAAAAAAATTCAAAATGCAATTGATACAAATAATGATGGGGAAATATCACAAGAAGAAATTGATAATGCAGTAAAATTATTATCTAAAGCAAAAGAAAATCATAAAGTAAAACAAAAAGATGATGTATACCGATATTTTTTAGCAAATAAATATTGATTTAATTTTACATTAAATGAAGTGTATATAACTATGGAGCAGCAAATAATATACAACTATTTTGTGCAAATTATTTTACATAAATTACCCATTTGCGATGATGTACAATCTATTGTATTTTCTTATATTGATTCGCAAAAAACAAAAAAAATAGGTAAAGTACTATCTTATAAACTAATACAGTTGGGAAATGTTAAAAATCCAATAGCATTCAATAAAAAAGCGATACAAATAGATAAGTGTCCTGCTTTATTAAAATCTTTTGATACGATTTGGGATTTATTTTCAACCTTTTTAATTAAGGATGAAGATAAAGAAATTATTGAATATTGGTATATGATTACAAATGGTAAAATTTAATATTTAGCAATTGTATGGAATTAGCAATACCCATAATTGGATTAGGTGCATTATATCTTATATCTAACCAAACTAAAGAAAAATGTCAAATAGAAACATTTCAAGGTCAACAATTGGAACATAAAAATGAATATAAATCTATACCAAAAATGAATGCACATTTTGTTCCTCCAACTGAAAAAAATCAAGAATATACGGATTTAGCAGGAAGAGCAATGAACATAAACGATCAAACTGCATCTATGGTTCCTTTTTTTGGAAAAACTAAAAATATAGGAAATAATTCTAAAGCAAATGATCAACGAGATTCTGCACTAGATCATTATACCGGTGCAGGAAGTACACAAATTACAAAATCTGAAAATGCTCCTTTATTCAAACCACAAGATAATATTCAACACGCATATGGTATGCCAAATCAAACCGAATTTATCCAATCCAGACAAAATCCGTCTACCAACATGCACAATGTAAAACCATTTCAAGAACAGCGTGTTGCACCTGGTATGAATGCTGGATTTTCAGCAGAAGGGTCCGGCGGATTTAATTCTGGTATGGAAGCAAGATCACAATGGTTACCTAAAACAGTCAATGAATTACGCGTTTTAACAAATCCAAAAGAATCGTTTGAATTGACTAATCATCAAGGTCCCGCTATCAACAAAATTACAAATACGGGTATTATTGGTAAAGTAGAAAAATATTTACCTGATAAATATTATGTCAATAATCCAGATAGATATCTTACTACTACTGGAGAAGTGAAAGGATCTACATTACGAAATATTCAACCTAATCCAACAATTCACAGAGCAACAACTACGAAAGCATATGCTGGTATAGCAAGTAATGCATCTTTACCTGATAAACCAACTCAACCTGGATTATACAGAGAAGACAATAGACAACAATTTAATGCAGAACATTTTAATCCTGCTGGTAGTTCAATTAATCAAAATAATTTAAACAGTGTTGCTAAATCTATTGAATTTTTACCAAATAATCGTACTGTAAATAGACCAGAATCCTTTACAATTATGCAAGGATTAGTCAGTGCAATTACTGCTCCTATTACAGATATTCTTCGTCCAACCCGTAAAGAAGAATTTGGTTTAAGTAGAGTTGGTGCCCTTGGAAGTACTGTACCTCAAACTACAATGGTTAGAACAGATAAAATAGCTTCTACTATTCGCGAAGATACCACATTCAGCCCTTATACAAAAGGTCAGCGTGCGTACAAACCAGATATGGGAGGTGCATACCAAGTATCTGCTCAACAACCTATTGCAAACCAACGTGATGAAACTAGCGTATATTATTCAGGTATTGCAGGAAGTATTATGCCAGAACAAAAATCATACCACGCAGACTATAATTCAACAAATAATTCTAGCAGAGGTAATGAAGGAAGAATTGCAGGTGGAAATACACAAAGATTTATACCTATTATTAATCAAGAAACATCAGATATAAAATCAGTTATGCATGTTCCTTATTCTGGTCTTGCTGGATCTATTGTAAGCAGTGTACCTCAACCAGCTGCATTCAATGTAAGAACACCACAAATGTATGAAAATACAGATCGTAATCAACCAACTTTACTTGAATCGTTGAAACAAAATCCATACAGCCACTCCATTACAAATAAAATGTAATTAATCTATGGTATAATTTAGAAGAATAAATGTTTCTTGCTCTCTATCATACCCTAATTCTATATGTATATTTGGTATATCTTGCGCCATAATTTGAAATATTAAAAACATGTATCCAAATAAAATTTCATGATAATACGGATCAAACAAATATAAATGTTTTTCTTTATCCTCTATATAAAGAATAACATTACAATATACATTCATACAATTTTTAGTAAAATGTATACTTAACTCTTCGTGGTTTTTTAACGGAATTATAATGGGTTCGTGTAAACACTCTTTTACAATATTTGCATAAATGATTTCGTCTATATTCATTTTTATATATTCATTTAAGATTTTTATATTCAATATTTTATATTAAACTTATACATGTCAATTGTAGATTTACATTCTAGTATATTTTCACCTAAAGATGTAATTGCACATTTAAAAACAAATCGCCCCTGTGTAGTTCGTAATTTTTTATCCACAGAAAATATACAACATTATGTAAATCATATAAATACTACAAAAATAATTTCTTATAAAATCGGCACTATATCATCTAATTATATGAAAAATACTGAAATACACAAAGAAAAAAATGAATATTTAGAATTATATAAAAATGATCCAGATTTAATACAGTGTGACCGTATTCGTATTTGGAAACATAATAAAAATAATCTTACTCCATGGCATTATGATGGAAATGGCACAGATTTATTAAATATTTGTTTGCAGGGAAGAAAGCGGTTTTATCTTTCTCCGCCATTATCTTTTCCAGTTTATCCATTTACAAATGTATCTATTCATTATGATTTTAAAGAAAAATATAACGTTGAAATAGGACCAGGAGATATGCTTTTTTTACCTGCCTATTGGTTTCATAAAGTTATTACATTAGAAAATAATTCGCTCAATATTAATTATGCATTATTCAATAAACACAATAGCCAGTTTGCACCTAAACGTGATCAAGAATTGTATGGATTGCATAATTTGTTTAATACAACTATGGATCCAGAAATTTTGAGTCTATACAAACATGTACCTCTTGAAAAATGTATATTACGCGGTAGCATAGAAATGTTTCATTTGGTTGTTTTGTTATGTATTGTGTTTGCAATAGCTAAACTATATAAAAAAGTATGGATTATGCCTATTGTATATTATGTGTTGTTTATGGTAGGTGTATATATCTATACAAATAAAAATTTACATTATGATACATGCGGAATGAGTAAATTATACGGTATATTTACAATATACATAACTATAGTATTTTCAATATTATATTTTTGGTTGAATTGATTTTGGATATGCTGTTCCCGCTAATTTATCTAACCAATATTGCCCAAAATTATAATTTGGATGTTTATGATGTAATATATGATGATTTCCTATAAGAAAAGTAAAACGAGAATCATGTTGCATCATTCCGCGAACATTTATAACAATTAATGAGTACAAAAATACATCTGCATAAAATGTAATAAATACCAACGGAAAAAATATACCCAATCCTTGTATTACATTTTCACCCCAATGTCCTACATACGTATCTTGATAATGCATACTAGTGTAATCAATACTATGATGTATCTTATGAATTGTTTTGTATATGTATGGACGATGTAAAAATATATGCGATATATAAAACCAAATATCGTAAGAGATTATATAAAATAAAATCATTTACTATTTATAGTGTGTTTATTTTAATATAAAATTGATATTTATATTTTATATCATGACAATAAAAATGGAAAGATCTCACTTAGTTCATATGTTAAAATTTCCAGCCGATACAATAGATTGTATTTGCAGTTTTTTATTCTATACTTTTCAACAATGTATAGAACGTAACAAACAAAAATATAAAAATTTATTTAGTGATATTCAACAAATTGAAACTACATACCTAAAAATATATTATAGAATAAATGGTCCATTTATGTATACCATAAATATATTATATCCATTGAGAGAACATAAAGCGGTACATACGATGTTGTGTGGCCAGTGCAATAATTTTATCAACATATGTAGACCAGCTGATTGTTTTGGATGCAAATGTAACTATAATAAATATAGTTATATATAATGGAAATTACTTTACATAATGCAACCAACCCATATCCATTATTACAAAAATATATTAATCAAGGTATTGGGGGTATAATTTTAAATCCTAAGAGAGATATAGTACCTGGATTTTATTTTTTAACACAAACACAGTATACAGATTATTTAGAAAAACATGCTGAATTCCTTTTTGACCGTATAGGTACAATTTTAGATAAATATACAACTGGAATAGATGAAGTACCATTAAAAATTTTGCAACAACGTATAGATGAATTACATTTATATGTAATTTTAGGAAAAATTAAGGAAAGTGTTAAAGATTTTAAGGATGGGGTAATATATAAATTAACAAGCCAATTTAGTAGGTCACCTCCTAATATTTTTGTAGAACCTACTTTTGGACTTATACGTCCCATAAATAATAAATTTACAAATGATGAATTGTCTCTTCAACAACAATCAGACCGTATATATGGCGCCAAA